>Ga0213868_10002134_pt1 | contig 18985 bp, 14 predicted proteins | sample PICome_9_FD_160087 | JGI IMG/M metagenome (GOLD analysis project Ga0213868, IMG submission 160087) | Coastal seawater microbial communities near Pivers Island, North Carolina, United States - PICO127 | ecosystem: Environmental > Aquatic > Marine > Coastal | place: USA: North Carolina...
TTTTGGATGCTTTCTATATTTTTAAGGTAAGGAAAAATTGACAAAATGTTTGAATTATTTAATCAGTTTGTTGTTCTTTTTGAAGTACTTAGCATGATGAAAACATAGTAGAAAAATTGAAGTAAAAAGTAAAAATATAAATCCGTTAAACGTTTTGGATAGAAAAATTAATGCAAGATAATACACTTCTTGTACAAAACATTATTAATCCGATTAGTGCTACTATTTTTTGATTGAAAGAAATTGAATAAAAACTTGGTAATGTTTCACAACAAATTTAAGTTCAGTGCAAGAATCAGTAATATTTTCTTGAGATACTAAATCATACGATCAGAGCTACAAGTGCCTTATTTTAGTTTAAGAAATTGAATATTACATTGATTTGCTTGATTCTTATAAAAAATTTGAGTTGGTTTTCAATTAATATAATTATTTTTCAGTGCAGAAACAAATGGTTTGACTTGAGAAGCAAAATCGAATTGTGAAAAGTAATCAAATTCAAAGTAATGTGACTTTTGTATAACTAACGATATACTTTGAAATCACGTAATTCAGTAATATTATCTTATCTTACTCAGTTTGGAGGAAAGTATCAAGGAATGTGACATGAAATGTATTATGAAAATTATAAGGAATAAGCCAATCAATTCAATAATTGTTTATATTGGATTTCTGATACAATTCATATGAAAAGTAGTATTTTTTCTTGAAACATAAAACAACTTATGATTTTGTTATAATGTATACAGAAGAATAAAATGAATAAGCAGAAGTTTTAATTGAGTATTTAGAAGGAACTGAATCTAAAAATAGGATTGATAAAAAAATGAAACAGTGAGTTGAGAGTTATGAATTCTTTTTAAAAACGTTATTTATTTGTAATTAAATGCATCTTCTAAGATTTTCACCTTGAGTTATAAAATCAGATTCACGATGAAAAATCAGAATAAAAATATGACCAATATAGTTAACTCATTCATAATATAATTTCATTACAAAAACAGAATACATATATGATTTTCTATTGAAATGTGTATAAATATGAAATTCAATTAAAAATATTTTAGTGAATGTTTCAATATAGTTAACTTATTTATTTTCATTTGAATACAAAATAAGAAATATCTTGAAGCAAATCAATCGAAATTAATACATCCACAATTATGAGATACAAAAAGGTTTTTAAAAATAAAATTTCATTTTCACGATTTTAAATAAAATTATTTTTTATTTTGTTTTTATTAAATCTCATTTTCACGATTTTAAATAAAATTATTGATTATATTGTTTTTTTATTATGATTTCAATTTGAATAATATAAATTTTTTATTTATTTAGTTTTTCTATTGTACATTTTTATTTACCTTAAGAAATAAAAAGATGGAACTTGTTGTTTAAACCAAAAGATAAAAACCAAATGATATTTACATTATCTAGAAACAAAATAATTATATATAGAATTTTAAATTTATAAAAAATGAGCAGTTTGTATAATTTTTTTTCTGTCATTTGAAAAAAACTTATTCGTGTTTTTCTCATTCCGGATAACCATTTTTAAGTTTTGATCAAAATTAGTTTAAAAAAATCAACTATCAGATCTTGTGTTGATAGTCGAAATCTGGAAGGAACATCAATGTGTATAACCGATTTATTTATTCAATAATGCATTCTTCAATTCTAGTATCCAACATCGATAAAATGGTCCAGGATGGAACTCGACGTTGTAATTCCTTTGATTCGTCGAGATCTTCTCTCCTTAAAAGAGCACAATGCACCCTATTATTAAATACAACCAAATCTATCGAAATCAGCACTGAACATAGGTTTTTTAATAGGATCCATGACGGGATTTCGTGGTGGTCTTTTTTTCAAGTAGTGTGCTAATTCGAACAAAATCTATTGCTCGAATTTGATATGGAATAATAATACCACAAATCACTTATTTTAAAAACAGATAAATAAAGTTTTGGCATGGTTGGAATATGGTGTAATTAATAAGGTTCATAAATCGAGAGAGAAAAATAGACAACGAAAAATGGCTGACCAAATGGATGCCGGGTCACGAATTAAAATTAATGCAGCATGTTTTTTGTGGTCAAATTTCTAAGTCCAAGGTAACCAAGTAGTATGTAGAATGCACCCTAATATGTTGAATAAGAGGAAATACCATTTCAGCATGTTTTTTCTGATAGTAGTTGAATTTTGTGTTGGCAGTAATAATAGGTGGACAACAAACCAATAAAAACTGGGGCAGGATGATGCAACCAATCGAGTTGTTATTTGTACATGGGAAAGGCAAGTACCAATCAATACATATGCACACAACACTGCGTAATGAGGAAGTGCGCGTCTACCTAAGAGTACCTCATCGCAGTTGAATTCATCTGTTTCCATCTCACTCAAAGAGAAAAAAGCCCACTGCAATATTTTTCGTATCATGGCAGATAAACAATTGAGGCTCGATATCTGTCTTTCTCTACCTTTTTTCTGGCAACTGAGCTTCCATCGACTCCAACTAAGTAATATCCATTTTCCAACAGCCAGGCTGCTCAAGATGATTATTGGACTCGCTAAGAGAAAATTAGGAACTTGTTTCAGTTGATAGTATCGAAATAAGCCCACATTCCAATATTTCAACTGCACATAGCCATAGAGAGAAAAATTATTTTTAACTGCTGTACTACACACTTCGGAGACGAAGTCGTGGTGACAGTGCTTTGCTAAACCATCTTTGTCGTGATGAACAAATGGATACAATACAGCAATTATAGCCGACAGGTAACAAAAGGTTTTCCATACTATTGGAAAAAAATGTTTTGAGTCCTTACCAATCATAGCTCTCATTATGTCTCCACACCAGTTGATGATCAAGAACAGAACAGAAACTATTCCGTTCGACCGACAAAATGATCCAAGAAAGAAGCAAGCTGTGGCGAAAGAAAAGAAAAACGTGCGTTGCACTTTGTGACTGGAAGTTTTAGAACGTTCGTAGTTAGAATAAGCTGAGAAGGTCAAGGCACAGAATGTGCATTCAGAGTAACAGCTCACAAAGAAAACATTCGCTGGATTGAAACAAAAAGCCAAAGCCACTTTCAAAGCAATCTCCTGGACATCGCCACTTTTTTTTGATTTTTGTGTGTCTACGGACGACACAATCGCAACAGTAAGATTGAAAAGCTCTAAGGTGGCTATGGTAAAGGCAATTAAGTTCCACATAAGGCCACTTAAAACCAATAAGGATTCAAATGTTGGAGGAAGCATATACTCTGGAAGTATTTTGTGCATTGTTAGAGCGAACTCGCGAATGATCAATGGGTAAAGGGGGAAGAATGCATGCGCCTGTTCAGATGCAGCATTGTGATTGGTGGCCTCGCAATGCTCTTCATAACACATCGCAGTCTCTGGAAACCTCATCCAAGGGTCTGTTGCGAGAGATAAAAATCTAGAGGCGTCCCAACGTGTCAAAGGCATTAAAAGTAACCTCCATGACCATCTTTTGATGGCTATTCCAGTCGATTCATCATCAGAATAATCAGCTCTATCCTGGTCAGCGCATCTAATATGGTGCCTGTGAAACCTCCGTTCACGCCATAATGGGTCACAGATATGTCCCTCCAAGCAAAAACATTGTTTCGACTGATCATTCATACCGTTTAGTCTCAAATCGAACTTCATAACATCATCCCCAGGATCAAACGTTGGCAAAATTGCACTTGATAGAACCATTCCCAATAGAACAACAATTCTACTGCAAAATATGTATTTCAGTAAATATTTATGTGATGAATGGTTCATTTTGATGACACATATTCAGCTCAATATCAAGAGATTCTAATGTTTGTTGTCATGTGAGATCGTTGCTCTTTGTTTGTCGGTTGTCGGTTGTCGGTTTCTCGTCGTTTTTTCATCTCGGATATAGTTAGTACTACGATTAAAAATAAAGCACTGACAAAACAAAAAACAATGGCAACATCTGTGCGAAGAACAATACATACGGTGTGTGTACACGTGGATGTCTAATAATATTTTCTGGTCAATCGAACCAAATAGGTAGTAACGTTTTCTTCTCTTGATGTGAGTAGAGCGTAGAGTGACATGATGGTTTGATTGTTTGAAAATACACATAGATAATCAGAGTTCGTCTGTCGTTGGTGCAAACCAAAGTCACGCTTTGATTCTCGTCTGTCGCACAGACGCCCCGATTTTTTAATTTAATGTAGTTGAAATGTAACTGGACATTTATATTAGGTACTCATATGACAAAAAGATTTAGAATCGCACGATGTTATACCCTGTGAAACTTCTTATTGGAAGCAGCGTAATCCTTTAGTATTTGACATGGTTCGAACTGCGGTCCGTATTTACCTGAGAGATCATTCATAGTTCCAACGTAATTCTCTATTCCTATCGTATCAAGAAATCGGAACGGTCCTCCCCTGAACGGAGCGAATCCAGTACCAAATACCATCCCCATATCTCCGACGATTGGGTCCGCAATTATCTCGTCCTCAAGGCATTTAGCGGCTTCATTAATAAATCTTGACATGAGTCTATTCTCAATCTCATCTTCATGTAAACCTAGGTCTTGCTTCGTAAAGTTTTGAATGAACGCCTTCATATCTGCACTAATACTTTTGTTTTTCCCATCGTAAGTATAAAACCCCTTACCCGCCTTTTTTCCAAGCCAACCTTTGTCAATCATCTTTTCCATCAAAGTCACATCTCCACCACTCATACGAACGCCAAGATCAGCATCGGATAAAAACTTTGAGACATGTGATATGACATCAATTCCAACATTATCAGCAAGTTCCAACGGTCCCAGTGGCATACCAAAGTTTTTAGCAACTTTATCGAGCTTTTCGAACCCCACCCCATCTCTGATGAGAGATGAAACCTTAAGGAATAAAAAATAGATTCAGAAGATAGTTTTAGTAATGTGCTTCAAGAAAAATTAATTAGTAAAGCATACTTCTTACCTCAACCAAGAATGGTCCTAGGCACCTGTTGACGTAGAATCCTGGTACATCTTTGACTTCGATACACGTTTTACCCTGTTTTATTCCTACAGCAAATGCCGCTGCTTTAGTAGAGTTTGATGTCCCTTCATGTGGAATAATTTCCAATAGGGGCATCGAAGGAACAGGCGAGAAATAGTGCATTCCAATAATTTGATCTGGTCTTCTTGATCCCACCGCGATGCTACGAATAGGAATAGCTGATGTATTGCTCGCAAAAACACAGTGTTCTGGGGTGGAATCTTCTACCTGTGCAACTATCTTTCTTTTCAAATTAATATCTTCAAAAACTGCTTCAATGATCATATCTGCATGATTAAAATGAGATTTCCATGCTTCCATGCTATCTGTTAAGGGTACAACATTTGACCAGTTAATATTTCTTTGGTAATTGGTCATGCGTCGCTTTTGGACCTTCTTGTCCCAGTTACCCTCAAGATAACTCATTCCCCGGGAAATGGCGGCATCATCGCGATCTTTAAGCAAAACACCAAAACCTTTTTCAGCTGTGACTTGCGCAATGCCTGCCCCCATTAACCCTGCTCCAAGAACTGCTACGGTTTGAATTGGATGTGATATTTCACCGTAAGGATGCTTTTTCAACTTGGTCATTCCATCGAAAATCCCTATTAGTGCCTCACTTTCTTTCGTTGCAGCCAATCTAGCAAAACTTTCTCTCTCGAACTTGAACTTCTCATCTCCGATTGGATGGTCAATGCCATACTTCACCGACTCAATAATTGCAGGAGGTGCAGGATATTTTCCATTTGTGTTCTTATCCACCATGTCTTTAACTTTTTTCCACAATATATTTCTTCCGAACGGTGTGTCTTCAATAAATCGATCTAAGAGCGACTTGTGCCTATTCTTCTTCTTTAGAGTACCGTTCGCAAGTCCGTTGGCACATTCAATTGCTACGAGTTCAAGGGATTGAGGTGCCACGATCATATCTACCAAACCCATTTTCTTGGCTTGATCAGGGCGAATATCTTTACCAGTAAGCATCATATCCATAGCCTTTTGTAACCCTATGGTTCTGTGTAATAGTTGGGTACCACCTGTGACAAAAATTACATGAGATTGAGGAAAGTTTTAAATAAAAAAGGTAACAATGAGATTGAGGAAAGTTTTAAATAAAAAGGTAAAAACGAATAGATTTTTTTGAGTGTCTTACCGAAGCCGGGCAAGATTCCAAGTTTCACTTCTGGAAGTCCAAGTTTGGTCTTTGAAGAATCACTACAGATTCGATAATCACACCAAAGAGCCCATTCAAGACCCCCACCAAGCGCAGGCCCATTGATAGCACAAACTAGCGGAACTCCTTTACTCTTCATCTTTTGAAAGAATCGAAGTGCATCTTCAATCAAAGGGATAACATCCTCTTTCTTCTCCAAAGCTTGAATATCAAAAATATCTGCACCGGCTATGAAACCATCAGGTTTACCAGATGAAAAAACTACGGCCTTTACATTTGGATTCGATTGAATTTCGTTGTTCCAAAGTTTCTCTGCCTCGTCTTTCAAGCGGAAACTGATTGTGTTTACTTTCTTGTCGGGGTTATCAAAGCGAACGATTGCGACTCCATCTGACGTGAATTCTACATTTTGAAAGAATTGATACATCCGATCGGGTCTTGGTGCAAACACATGCTTTGATACGTCATCTTGCGACACAGAAGGCTTCGAAGTAGTCGAAACATCAGTGTGGTGATTTGTGGCCGTCGACATGTTCAGACGATATGTTCGAACCACATTTCGATTGAAAGTCGGTGCCAAAGATGATAGAGCAACTGAACTTTTTAGGGTTACACGCCGTATTGCAAAGATTGATGAAAGCATGCCAGATACTTTTTCGTTTTAGTTTGCTCTTTATCAACTCGAATGAAATGTATGTTCTTGAAAGGTATCGGAACAAAATCTTTTTTTGAGAGACGAAGGAAAATCGTGATGGTTCGCTTTTTGGTGTCACCGACGCGTCTCATTTTTTGTGTGTGATGTCAAGAAGAAAAATGATTTAGATTTACCCTAGCAAAAGCAAAGTCTTGATATTTATGGTAATAAGTAATAATAATTACGAATTACGAACTCCGAACTTCAAAGAACACTACAGAGAACACAAAACACAACAGACAGTTGAAAAACACAACAGAATTGTCAATCCCAACCATTTTACAGCAATCGATCGAAACAACTAATCAACCCGAGGAGGTTCTTGTATTTTAAATGATGGCATCACATGATAGAGGAGATGGGTCTAAGATTGATTCGTTACTTGATGATCGCGTTGGCGTCATAGCTGAACCGATCTTCCAAGCTGTACCGGTACTTGATCATAATCATAGACAATCGACTTCAGGTGGCAGTTTTCACGATGACGACATGAATGGTTTAAATGTTCCAGTAGCGATTCCTTTGGAACAATATTCGAGTCATAACGATCCTGAGGCCAAGTATTACGAAACCAAGAGAAATATACGACTAGGTACAGACGTTGGCAAAGTGAAAACCTTTCAAGAAAAGGAGAGTATAAAGGATGTGAGTCAAATAGCGAAAGCTAAACCCAAAGGTGAGGCTGAATCCATTAAATTAGCAAATGATATTGCTCGACAAAGACAGAGAGAAGGTTTTGATATAAAAGCGGACAATTACCACAATAGCCAGGTGTATGTAATGAAGAAAGTGGAGAGAGAAGAAAAAAGACTTGCTTCAAATATTGTGAAACGGAACCCACGTAAGGGATATGAAACAAAGGATTATGATGTCACTGAATATCCTGGGAATGAAGAGTATGAAATTTCAGAGTACAAAAGTGTTTATGAGTAGATTAATACTATAGTCAACAGTATATATATATTCTTATGTTATCATTCATTCAATTGAGGACATTCTAGGGTAGATAGGTAGACTTAATATATATAGAAAGTTATTATACACTCGTGTTAGAAATGAAACAATGGAAAATGTGATAAAATGGGAGCCTTCAAATCAATCAGTAAGCAACAAAACCCACCCAAACCTTCAAACAAAGAATATGGATGATCTGGAACTCTATGTAATTCTTGCTGATGCTGATATGCAAATTCCACAAACCTCCAAGATCGATATAGCCAGATATCAATCTCTTCATCTTTAATGTCACCTCCGCGGTGTTTCAAAGTATTCAGTACTCTATACAAAGCCAGAAATGAATAAGCGTTACCAGATATACCATGACAAAGTCCCATTCCTTTCCTTAACAAACCCCTTGGCCAAACTACTTTTAAAGCAATATCGACTGCTTGGTGAAGATAGTCAATTTTATCAAATACTTCATAGGCTTTCACTAAGAGGAGTATAAGCCCTGGTGCACCATGGCACCATTGAACCAGATTGTCTCTTTCTTTACCCATGCTACTCGGTAAATTTCCTGACAAAAATCTAATGGAAAGGAGCGACATGATAGTTTTGTTGATGTCTCCTATGAAGTCACGATTGGTCCTCTGTTCTAGAATACAAACCTCGTCCTTATAACTCATCAAAGTCTGAAGAATACCCGCAACACCGTGAGCAGACCCCAGATAAATTTTCTGATGCCATTTCCATAGTAATGGAAAATGTTCTGTTTTATTTTTGATGCCCTCTTGCAAGATATCCATCAAAATATGAAGCACTTGTTCTGATCCATAGTTATCATCCCCGATCTCTTTCCTCACAAAAAGAATCGCATGCAAAAATCCAGCTTTTCCATACATGACATCGCACTCTTGTTCAGAAAGGTAAGAATGCACATGATGAGAAAGATTTAAGAGCATATCTGAATGTTCTCTCAAGATTTCAGTATTCTTCAATTTGAAATGAATGGCGCAAGACATGGCCAGCGCACCGACCTTTCTTCCTTCTAAGAGCGTAAACCTGTTGTCCGACTGACTGATGTGTGGAAGAACATGACGACTTGCTTCATGCAAACGATTGAGTCGGTACAAAATGTAAACTTTACCAAGAGATCCAGTGTAAAGAGAACCATCATGACGATCATCGTAGTGATTGACAATGTCTGAGGCGATGACGGAAATATTTTCATCTAAATGATTTTGAAGCGATGAGAAGAATTGTAAGTCATCTTTGCTGGCAACAAAGGGATTTATATAGAATCTTGATCGGTCCATTTCCGGGGAAAGTGGTCAAAGCGAACCACAACAAACATATTTTTAAGTCTCTAATCGCATTGTCTTTTCTGTGTTTGTGTTCGTGTTTGTTTGAAATGAGAACAGTTCAAATGCACTCAAAAAGTTAGAAGAATGGCCAGGTTAGGTTTTAGCCCGCCGAGCCGGCGCCCCGCGCTAAAAAGACGTACAACATACGACGTACAACGTGCAACACACAACATACCTTATCTCTCCCTTGTTCAATCAAATACAGAGATCTAAAAATAGAACACCATTGAAGAGATAGATAGCAAAGAAGTCAATAATGTCTAGCGAAGGCACAGGAATAAAGCGGAAAACACCTTCTTCAGGGAAAGGAGGATATGAATCTCCCTGGATTGAACGCTATCGTCCACAGACTCTTGATGATGTTGTCGGAAATGAAGATACGCTTGTTCGCCTGCGCGCGATAGCTCAGGATGGGAACATGCCTAATCTTATTCTTTGTGGTCCACCGGGTACGGGAAAGACAACCAGCGTCCATGCTCTGGCAAGACAATTGCTCGGAAGTAGTTATAGTGCTGGTGTTCTAGAACTGAATGCTAGTGATGCACGAGGTATTGATGTTGTCAGGAATAAGATCAAGGGCTTTGCCATGAACAAAGTCAACTTGCCTCCTGGAAGGTGCGTTTATTGCTAAAATTTTAGTATCTTGATGGGTAATCTAGCATATCTGTGTTGATTCATCTATGATGACACTCACACCTTGTATTGTATTTCATAGGCACAAGATAATAATTCTTGATGAGGCAGACAGTATGACCTCAGCAGCACAGCAAGCTCTTCGGCGAACTATGGAAATATATTCCAACACAACTCGCTTTGCATTAGCTTGCAATGTTTCGACCAAAATCATCGAACCCATTCAATCTCGAGCTGCTATTCTACGCTACACTCGTTTATCTGATGAACAAATTCTTCTTCGGCTCAAGCAAGTTTGTCAGATGGAAGAAGTTAGTTACACCGATGATGGTCTTGAAGCTATTATTTTTACAGCCGAGGGCGATTTACGAAATGCATTGAACAATTTGCAAGCTACGCAAAGTGGATTTGGCCATATTAATCAGAGTAACGTGTTTAAGGTGTGTGATCAACCTCATCCTACGACTGTCAAGGCAATTATCAACTCCTGTCTTCATGGAGATACTAATGTTGCTGTGAGGGAAATGACAGCACTTTGGAATACCGGATATAGTTGCAGTGATATTATTGGCACTATTTTTAAGGTAGTCAAGGCACATATCGGCATTCCTGAGGCGATGAAATTGGAGTACTTGAAGGAGATAGGATTCGTCCACATGCGGATCGCGGATGGCGTAAACAGCAAATTGCAATTACTAGGATTGGTATCTAGATTATGTCAAAAGGTAGAGGTAAAATAAAAAAAATCAGCTGTGGGGTATTTTGTACTTTTTCAAAAATTAGACTCGAGTGCTGAAATCGATTCGCTTTTTTATCGATGAAATTTATATTATACAACGTTGCTGTATTCATATCTAATGCGATTTTGGGGAAATCTTTCGCATATCCGGCCGCAACATTACCTGTATCATCCTCGTCCTCGATTGCGGTCGATGCTTCTTGGGAATTCGAACGAGGTTTAGAAGGATGGCAGTCTGTTTCAAAAGACTGTGTACTGTCATATTTAGGAGATAGCGTCAGCATGGGTATTCAAGGCCCTTCCCCTACAATACAATCTCCCGTTTTCAATCTAACTGTTGCACCAAGCACAACCATAGTTTTAAGGTATCGTTATTCGGGAATCAGCTCTTTTGGAAAATTTCGTCTTTACGGAATACACGAAAAGGAAAATGTAGATCTTTTCTTTGAATTGTTAAGTGGAAGTCAATGGCACCTGGCGTATGCGAGTGTTTTGACGGATTCCCAAATTCAGGCATTGGATGGAGTACTAACATCTTTGCAACTTTATCCGGCCTGTGAAACAGATGAAGGCACCAGTAGTAAAAAAAGCATGCAACCTATCGCAGGACAAGCTTTCGAAATCGATTGGATTCGAATCGTAAGAGGACCTCCGCAAGTAAACAAAATTACGGGATGTAGTGGCAATATATTTTCCACCAGAGAAAATCCACCTCCGAACGAAGTCGAGTATAGAAGCATCAAATCACTCAATCTGAATAAAGATGAAATTCCGTTCAATTACACGTATGCTACAACATATAACTGTTTGAGACAAGGCGGGGAAACGATAACCGTCGAAGGAAAATATTTTGGAGAAAGTGGATCACAGATTACTATCGATGGGATAAAATGTAGAAACGTTCGTCATGATATATCCTCTCCACAAACGAAGATAACATGTACTACACCGGATATTACAATGTCTGGTTTACCAAAGAACTATCGAGCTTATTCGTTCGTTGAAGTCCAAAATGGGATGTTTCCAGGACTCATTGGAACATCTAATAGATTGTTATTTGCCTATGAACTCCCCCCGCCATTCAATGTTACATTATTAAATACTGACTCGAGAAGCATTGATATTTCATGGATACCAGGTGGAGGTGCGCAAGAGAAAAGTATGTGCACGGGATATATCGTCCGTTGGAAAGAAGACAAACTTGATAATCACTATTGGACAAACGCTATGGTGCTTGGAAATATTACAAATACTACTATCCGAGGTCTTAAACCAGGCACAAAAATGATAGTCGGTATTTCAGCCCTTAATGAGGACCAGAATGATTTAGTGGAGCGATACGAAGCAGACCGTTATGGGAGAAGGAATCTAAGTGCCAGATATCTGGAAGGTGGATTGAGTCAAATTTCAACAACAACGTTAGAACATGATTTTTTCTTTCCGTTTTTCAATGCCAACTTGACTCGTAACCGCAGAGAAAATGCGATTCCTAAAGAGGCAAAAGGTGAAAGTTATATAATCAACGTAGAGAAACATCAAGGATTGTCTCTTACTGGCGACACCAGTATTGCAAATTGTAATGCTTCCTCGTTTTGTTGCGATTCTTTTGATGAAGAGAATGGAAGATGCGATAATGGATCTACCCATGTATGTATGGCTTATCATAAGCCGTTGAATTCAAGTAGCAATAAATATGACTTCATAAACTCCAACAGAATAATGATATCAGAATTGAACCATGTTCATGATGAGACCTTATTCACTGCTAAATGTGGCCCTTCACTCAGATTGACATCAGGTGTTCCAAGAGCAACGGGAGCGGCATGGTATCCAAAGCAAATGATTGTTGACGAAGGATTCGAAACAAATTTTGTCTTCGAGCTTGCGAATCCTTCGTATAATTGCGATCATTCGAATGACTTTCACAAATATTGTAAAAGCAGGGGAGGGAGTGGATTCGCATTTGTGATTCAAAACCAAAGCCCCAGTGCAATAGGGGGTGAACTGGGATATGATGGGATCGCTAACTCGATCGCGATAGAGTTCGATACCTTTTATGACGGCAAAACTTCGGATCCATACGAAAACCATGTTAGCGTACACACACGAGGCCGACAACCAAATAGTGCTAACCACACTTACTCTATTGGAGAGACACATGCAGTGCCCGATCTCACGAATGGAAAAATTAAGATAAGAATTCGATACGAACCTTACGTGCAAGAACACCTGTTACTGTCACCAAATTATTCGGCAACACCATATCTTCAAAAGTTTTTTCAAACAAATGGAATTAGTCATACGGAAGATTACGGATCGTGGGATAGTGGTGGTATTGGAACTCTACAAGTATATGTTCAAAATATGAACAATCCAGCATTGATTGTTTTACTGCAACTCGCAGAAACCCTTGAATTAAATAGAGGCCACGCATGGGTTGGATTCACTTCAAGTTCGACCGATGAAGTATGGCAGAGTCACGACATTCTATCTTGGGACTTCTCTTCTCTTAGAATGGACAACGAGGAGCAACAATCTATCTTTATGGTACCGAAGCAGACAATTCGCAGGCTTCAACGACAATAAACAGTTCACAAAGTTGATTTGAGCTTTTACTTCTTTTTTAACGTAGTTTTAAACGGCCATCTTTGCCAAGTCATCATGCAGCTTTTCACATTCTTGAGCTTTTTTCTTGTTGGAAGCAATCATGGACAATTGGTCCTCGGTAGGCTTCATTGCGGGGAAGAGAAGAACTTCCTTGATATTATTCTTATTGGATAAAAACATAGTTAGCCTATCAACTCCAAGACCCCATCCTCCGGTTGGCGGTAGAGCATGCTCAAGTGCTGTCACAAATGATTCATCCATAACCATGGCCTCCTCGTCCCCGGAAGCTTGATCCTTTGCCTGTTCCATGAAACGCTCGTATTGAACCTTGGGATCGTTCAACTCGGTATACGCGTTAGCAAGTTCTCTTTTGGCGACAAACAACTCAAATCGCTCAGTAAGACCCTTCCTGGAGCGATGACTCTTGGCAAGAGGACTCATGATCTCAGGATGATCAGTGATAAAGCAAGGATTGATGATATTGTCCTCTAAATATTCGCCAACAAGTGTATCTAGAAGGCGTGCAGTAGTGTGAGGAGGTGAGCACTCAATCTCACGCTCGTCTAACAAGGCTTTGAGTTTCATGTCAACTTCAGGATCATCTAATGCGGGTAGTGTCACGCCCATAGCTTCTTCCAGTCCATCCATCATACTAATGCGCTTGAAAGGAGGTGTGAAATCGATTTCATGCTCGGGCTGCCCAGGCTTAGGGGAAAACATAATCTTGTATCCTCCGGTAATATCCTTCACCATTCCACTGATCATTTCTTCAGTCATCACCATAAGGTCTTCATAGTCAGCATATGCTTGATAAAACTCACACGTGGTAAATTCAGGATTGTGAGTGAGGTCAATGCCCTCGTTACGGAACTGACGCCCGATTTCGTACACACGGTCCAACCCTCCAATTACCAACTGCTTGAGGTACAATTCAGGAGCAATTCTCAAGTATAAATCCATACTCAAGTCGTTGTGATAAGTGACGAACGGCCTAGCAACTGCACCGCCTGGAATCATGTTCATCATGGGCGTCTCAACCTCAAGAAAGTGTCTGTCATTCAAGTATTTCCTTACACCATTAATAACCTTGGCACGGATCTCAAAAACTTTTCTATTCTCTTGATTAACAATTAAATCGAGATACCTCTGTCTATACCGAGTCTCGGGGTTAGTCAATGCACTGTTTTCTCCTCCCTTGGGCTGTGGCAACATGTGCAAACATGGGCTCAGCAGCTGAATTTCTGTTGGGAAGATACTCAATTCACCTTTGCGAGACTTTCCGGGATATCCCTTCACACCAATAATATCACCTCTCTTAATTATGCGATGGATCTTATAAAATTCATCCTCGCCACCAGCATAAGTCTTGAGATCAGACATGACTTGTACCTTGGCACCATCTCCTCTCAAGTCATAGAAGAAGAGCTTTCCTTGTCCACGAACGGATTGAATTCGCCCAGCAACGGAAACAATGGAATCTTCCATTCGTTCCCCATCAGCGGTCTTTGCCATAAACTCAGCAGCATAGTCCGGAAGACGATAATCAACATGGAACTTATGAGGGTACGCAGTGGAACCTTCCGCTGCAAGCATCCTGACAGTGGCTTCACGATTTTCTTTAAAAGCCGTTGGGTCTAGGATTTCTTCCTCGGTGTCACTTTTCTTCTTTGAAGGGTTTTCAGCTTCTTTAGCTGCCTGTTTGTTGAATACATGGATGTACAAGAATAATGAGTTTTAGGAACAAATGACAACTAAAATCACAAAAGTTCTTTCTTAATTGAACACAAAACCAAGAGTTCTTCAGCACTGAAGCAATAACAAGACAGTAAGCAGATAATATCTACTCAATTTAGGTCATAAAAGAGAAGACAATGGATCTGCAGTAAAAGCTGACCTCAGCTTAATGTTTTGTAGAAGAAAATACGCACCTTTGCAGCTTCCTTTTCAGCTTTGGCCTGGGCGGCCTTTGCGGCCTTAAGTTGCTTCTTCAAGGCATTTTTAGACAGATTTTCTGTCGCAGAAGTGGATGCCTGTTCTTCTGTGGACATTTGCAGCGATAAATGAGATGAATGAAGTGATATGTGTGTGTATCTCCCTCTCTCTTCAGCAAAAAATGGTGAAATCCGCATCATTTTGTTGAGTTTTGTGTTTGGCCACCAATTTTTCCGCGCATGTGCAAATGAGCTCAGTACCAATTGAAAATCACTTCAATTTAGCAATAACACGAGGAGATATTGAACGACGAACGACGACCGGACTACATTACTCCTGGGAAGGTTCTTACTGTCCAAATACACAGTTGTACCATTTGCTTGTTGGGGCGGTTTATTAAGGAAAATAGCAGATATGGCAGCAGTTATTCAATCCGACCAGCGCATTCATAGTGTGCATATTGATGGATTGGTAAGTTGATTATACCTGCTACGTCTTTGTTTCACCACCACCGCTGTTGTTATCCCTTCCTTTAGTTTTACTCATATTCCTTCGTGACTTTACATCACCTTCCCACAGGCGGTGCTTAAGATTGTGAAGCATTGTCAGGAGTCTCTACCAAGACTAGTGACTGGATCTTTGCTCGGTCTTGCCACAAATGAGGGTATCCTCGAGATTACCCATTCCTTTCCCTTTCCAAACTCTGGAAGCAGTAACGTTGCAGACCCCTCCAAAGCTGAAACTGCCTCTATGAGTATCGTAGATACTGCTGCAAATAATGATACTTCTGTTGCGTTAGATGATGGCCATGAATACCAATTGGAAATGATGAAAATGCTTCGTGAAGTGAATTTTGATAATAACTGTGTCGGATGGTATCAGTCTATGTACTTAGGATCATACTCAACTGCGTCCCTACTTGAAAATCAGCTGTCTTATCAAACAGACTTGAGTCCAAATGCTGTTGTCATTTTGTATGATCCTATGCAGACAGCTCATGGAAATTTAGCCCTCAAATGCATGAGGTTAACCACCAAAGCTTTGGATATGATGAATGACATGGAAAAAGGCACTTCTGATAATACTGGAAATATTTATCTGGATCCAAGTGAAATTTTTGAAGAGGTACCCATTGTAATGAGTAATCCAGGATTGGTAAAAGCACTTTTACATAATGTATCCACTGGTGAATATGCCGCTGATGACAATGGTCAGAATATTGGTGATGAAGTTGCACCAGCGTATGGTGCTGATACTACGATGGACAGACTGGACTTGAGTATCAACCCATACTTGGAAAAGCATTTGGAGTTTTTGAGTACGTGGGTTGATGATTTAGCTTCCGAACAAACCAAGTTCCAATACTACACGAGAAGTCTTGCAAGAGGGGACAAGAAGTTTGACAAAAGAGGACGGAACTCTGCTGGCAAGGAAGATAAAATTCCAAGCGCTCAAGCATGGGCTAGTAGTGAAGCTCCAAGGAGGTTAGAGAGTTTGTTGATTTCGAATCAAATCAGAACTTACTGTGATCAAGTAGACAAATTTACAGATGCTGGCTTGGGTAAACTTTACGTCATGGATGGTCTTCAAAAGAAAGCATAAATCAAAAAAGTAAATTTATAAAAGAAAAATCAAAGTTATAGCGAGTGTCGAAGCGTAGATAGAATTTCGATTCAAATAGTAGTTGTCACTTTTTGGCCTTTTAAGAACCTTTTCGACGATGATTGGATCATTTCAAACCGAATCCGAATGTGGCTTTGCGGTGACGTCTTTTCGTTCAGGAAGTACATCCATTAAAGCTCGTTTCCAATCGTTACCGTATTCACGATATTTTAACAAGATTTCGCATACATGATTCACAGTCAAAACCTTTGTAGACACTAGCTTCAAGTGCTCATCAATTGGTAATCTAGCCGTTGCAACACCCAGTTCATTCGCTCTATTAAGTGTCGCTTTCTTTAGCCGATTCCTATCCACAATGCCGCCTATCACATAAACTTTATCATTCTCAAGATGATCAAGGATAGTGTCAGAATCACTTGTCAAATATACGATCTTCGACTTATCAGGGTGCATAGATAAAATGTCCTTGTCACTGCAATCGAAGCATCTTGGTTTCCACTGGTCAGGAAAGCCTTCTACCTTTTCTAATATAGACAATGTTTCATCTCTTAGGCTTGGAACTGATATGAAAACGGGGTTCTTTGATCGCTTGTTAGCTGCGTAACAATAACGGATCTGACTCGCAAGAGAATTCTTTTCTTTATACGTCATCATATCTTCATATTGGCAATCGACACAAATCTTAAATCTTTGTTTGGCATTATTCATTTTCAAATTCCATTCTGTATCCCTCTTTTGTTTTCCTTCGCCTGATAATGTTCTCAATTCCTGTAATCTTTTTTCTTCTTCAAGATCTCTCCCTTCGGCTTTTGCCTTCGCATGCCTAGCTTCCTTATCTTGCTCCTTTTTACGCTTTTTAATTTGCATTAACTTCTCGAATCTCTTTCTTTTTTTCAGTTGATTCTTTGACATGCCATTAGCTCCATCCGGTACTTTAAATTGAACATCTGGTTCATCACTGGAACGAATATTGGCTTGGTCAATCTCGTCTGTAGATTCTGATGAATCCTTTTGTAGTTCTACCTTTGAAATTTCATTTAAACTCATTTAGAATAAAGTGCTCTGGTGGATGTATAGGGGAAAGAGGAAAGAGGTCTAAAATGGTGGTTGGCTGATAGCTGATAGCTGGAGAGCTTGGAGCCTGCGCCCGCCCTCTCACCACCCGGCAACCTCTACAAACTATCTTCGGATTTTCCCAAATCACTACACCAAAGCATAGAGAGAGTGAGTTGTTGCAACCGAAATAAACACAGGAAAAGTAGCAATATATTCTGTATCAAAATAATTTTATTCTTTAAATCTCAGTTCATTCCATTGTTTTTACAATTGTGCAAAAGTTGGACTCAGTGCAGAGGCGAAAACGAAAAGCAATTTGGAGAGTTTACTTCATTCCTCCTGATAATCCTCCCAAAATGGAGCTCAACTCTTTATCCAAAGACTGATACTTTTCGGCGACAACTTTGGTCGCAGCAGTTTCTCCATCCCTAATTGCATCAACAAGAGCAGTCCCCAAATCACTGGGCGAAACACTTTCGAAATATGCTTCATCAATATCAATCTTTGTGGCATCATATGAAGGAGAGGGATTGGTTGGCATTTGGGCGGGAATATATTGAACAGTCACCTTAATCTTTCCATCAGCAGCACTTCCAATGATCTCCATTTTGGCAATCTCATCGTCCAATTGTTTTTTCTTCTGAGCAATTTCTTGCGCTTTCTTGAACATTGCAAGCTGATCCATCATTCCTCCCATTGGACCCGAACCTGCTGCTTTATCCCCTCCGTCCTTTTTGCCTCCGAAAAGATCTAAAGAAGTTGAAGTTCTAGTAGACATAGATGGGGCGAATGCACTGGCATTCGATAAAAGAACAATTGATGTGAACATTGATAACTTCATTTCGGCTGTGGTTTGTTTTTGCTTGAATCTTTTGCAGTAACCCAAGTGAAGCGCAACTCTGATCGAAGGACTAATAATGAATGGTGCCACCACAATCAAGAAAGAAAAAGTTGAGCGTTGATGAGTGTTGAGTTTGATTTCAGATCCGAGAGCTCCACGCGTCACAAGCCAATTACTGAATATTCATAATGTTGTGTGTGTGATACTTCTATGTTAGAGTAAACTTGCCAGTAGCCAATAATAGCCAACCAATTTGCTAGAGAACATTTTCCATTTTCGTTGTTCTATCCAATTATTATCTACAGTCTAGTGTACACGACGACTCTCTGTTTCTGAAACAAGAA
>Ga0213868_10002135_pt1 | contig 18981 bp, 19 predicted proteins | sample PICome_9_FD_160087 | JGI IMG/M metagenome (GOLD analysis project Ga0213868, IMG submission 160087) | Coastal seawater microbial communities near Pivers Island, North Carolina, United States - PICO127 | ecosystem: Environmental > Aquatic > Marine > Coastal | place: USA: North Carolina...
GCTGTAGCAGGCGGACATGGGGGAATGGATCATTCTTCAAATTCTGCATCAGCAGCTAAATCAGGCAGCGGCGTGCACTTTTATGGGCGTTTGTATGTTGGTTATGATCATTCAGCTACTGGGGCAGCTAATTCAGTTGATTCTATAAGAGATAATGGTCAAAAAAGTAGATTAGGTATCAAATTCAAAGAAAATTTAGGCTCAATGTCACTAGTTGGTGTTGCAGAATGGAAATTTGATATAGCAGATGGTACTGCAACAGGTGATGGAACAAACTGTTCTGACGCACAAGATTGTAGAACTTTTAACTTACATGTTGGTAACTTAGGTTTCCAAACTGCTCTAGGTTATATTGGTATGGGTTCTTTTGAATCACCATATAAAACTATGGGTATGTATGACCACAACATGGATACAGCGATTGCGTTAAACAATCATGGCGGAACATCTGATGGTGCTTTTGGTCAAGCTGGAACATGGGATTCGTCTCTAAGCATACACACTATGGTAGGTCCAATAGAAGTAGCGTACTTAAGAGGTATGAGTGAACAAACTAACAATGCAAATGTACAAAAAAGTGACTATGCTGTTGGTTTAAGGGTTGCTGATATGGTGCTTCCTGGTTTAGAAGTTGGGTTTGCTAGAAATCACGATAAAAGTGGTGACTCAAACCGCGGTCTAAGCAACGATAAAGTATTTGCTTCTTACAAAGTAATGCCAGGTCTTGGTGTTTTCTATACAGATGAAGAAGTTGAAATAGCTGGTTCAAATCATGCTGCAGGCGACATTACAACTATGGGTCTTCATTACACAATGGGTCATAACATGATTCAAATAGCTGTTGCTGAAGGTAATATGGATGCTGCTACAACTGATTATGATGTAGTTAGTATTTCTAATCAAATGAACTTAAGTAAGTCTACTGACGTTACAATAGGTTATACAAGAAAAGGGATTGAAGGATCAGGTAATGCTGTTCGTTCATATGGACTTGGCATAACTCATAAGTTCTAACTTTAATTTTATGTGAAGCTAAAACCCATCTCAATTGAGATGGGTTTTTTTATTAATCATCATTTAATTGAAACCATCTTTCTAGTAAACCTAAATGCCATAACGTATTTCCATTAAGCTTAGTAAAATAAGAATTTGGGCTACTAAGAATTTTTTCAATATACTCAGAATTATACAAACCTCTCCTCTTGCAAGAATTAGATAACAGAATTGATTTAATATAAGTATAAAACTGTCCTTGAATTATTTTAAGTGGTGGTACAGGAAAGTAGAATTTATCTCTATAAATGAGTTCATCATCAAGATATTTTTCGGCAATTTTTTTAAGATAATACTTTCCATCATTTTTTAGTTTAGTTAATGATGGTATTGATAATACGAACTCAACTAGATCACGATCCAAAAATGGAACTCTTGTTTCTAACCCATGAGACATAGTCATACTATCAACTCTTTTAACCGGATCATCAATTATCAATGTAGATAAATCAATACGAAGTGTTTTGTCTAAAAAACTAATATCAGTACGTTGATCATCATATAATTTTTCAACCAAAGAAAGTGAATAATCCGTATTAATAAATGATTTATTAATCATTTTACAATAATCATCATGTCCTCTATCAAAGTAGTGTTGTGTGAATTTTTCTACACTAGTGCCCTTCGTCTGGTCCATTTTTTTATACCAAAAATACCCGCCAAAAAGCTCATCCGCACCTTGCCCACTTAAGACTACTTTTTGCTTAAGAGATACTTTTTTTGCTAATAAATAAAAGGCAGCGGAATCTTGGCTAAACATAGGTTCTGGCATAGCTTTTACTACATCATCCAAGGAGTCAAATAGCTCATCTTGTGAAATATTATATTTATGATGGTTTGTTTTAAATTGTTTCGAGACCTTATCTGAATAATAAAATTCATTACCCTCTTCTTTTCCGATGCTTGGAAAACCTATGGAAAATGTGTTGATGTCAGAAAGATTATGTTTTGAAGCCATGGCAACAATTAAACTAGAATCAAGGCCACCCGATAGCAATACCCCTACATCAACATCAGCAGTATAAAATCTTTTTTCTATAGCTTTAAGCAGCAATCTATCTGTCTCCTCAACTATCTCTCTGTCATTGTTTTTGGTATTTAATTTTATATGATTAAATGAATAGTACTTTGTCTTGGTTATTTTCCCATCAGGACTGACTCTAGCAAATGATCCAGGATCTAATTTGAATATATTTGAAAGAATTGTGTCTGGAGCTGGCACCACAGAATGCAAAGTAAATTGATGATGTAAGCTTTTTTTATTTATAGGTAAGTTTTTTTTATCATCAATAAAAGCAGTAGTATTAGATGAAAATGCAAAAGCATCATTAGTATAAGTATAATAAAAGGGTTTGATTCCAAGCCTATCCCTTGCACAAAAAAACTCTCTAGAATTTCTATCATGTATAACAAAAGAGAAAACACCATCTAAGTGATTCAGCATATCCTCGCCATAGTGCTTATAACATTTCAAGATCACCTCAGTATCACCATCTGAAAAAAATTCATATCCCTCCCTAGATAAGATGTCTCTCAGTTTTTTATAATTAAAAATTACACCGTTAAAAACAATGATTAAATCATCATCTTCCATTGGTTGATCGGAATTTGACGAAATATCTATAACTGATAACCGTTTATGTCCAAGAAATATATTTTTATCTATATACGACCCAGTATTATCAGGACCTCGAGAAGATATTGCGTCCAGCATGATATCTGACCTAATATTACTTATTTCAGTGCCATCAAACCGCATTTCTCCACATATTCCACACATATATAATTTATCCTAAAAAGCACATAATTTATTAAACTTACTGATAGATAAAATATTTTACATCATTTATCATAAGACCCATATAAAATAAATTTTTGAGGTGTATATGAACCCGTTACTATCAATAAAAGGTACTATAATTTCTGGCTTTGTATTAAGTGCAGTGCTAGTTTTGGCAATAGGTGGGAAACTAGTTGATTTTGAACATTATTTAAGGTGGTTTCACTATCTTTCAGGAATAACATGGATAGGATTGCTATATTATTTTAATTTTGTACAGGTTCCTGCAATGGCTGCAGCTACAGCTGATAAAGACCCCGGCCCTGCTGCTATAGGTAAATATGTGGCTCCTTTAGCGTTAGTCTGGTTCAGATGGGGAGCAGTTGTTACATGGGTAACAGGGGCATGGTACTTGCAGGATCATGGAATGCTACATGCAGCTTTTACACTTCAAGCTGGAGCAGCAGGAATAGGCATAGGCGCATGGTTAGGCACAATTATGTTATTTAATGTATGGGTGCTAATATGGCCAAATCAACAAAAAATACTTGGTATGGTTGATGCAACTGCAGATGAAATTGCCAAAGCAAAAAAAGTGGCTCTGCTTGCATCAAGAACTAATACATTGCTGAGTATACCAATGCTATTATTCATGGGTTACAGCCATAATGGCTTAGGAATGTAATTTATTTATTATTTAGGCTAATAATTAGTGTTAGCCTAAATTTTAAAAAATATATTAATTAAGGAGAAATAAATGTCAGCTATTGAAAAAATAAAAAAACAAGTTTCAGAAAACCCTGTGATGTTGTATATGAAAGGCACACCAGATATGCCTATGTGTGGATTTTCTTCAAGGACAGTCGATGCTCTAAAGAAATGTGAAAAAGAATTTGCATACTGCAATGTCATTTTAGATCAAGAAGTCATGCAAGATTTACCTAACTTCAAAGATTGGCCCACATTTCCACAATTATATATTAAAGGTGAATTAGTTGGTGGATGTGATATTACACTAGAGTTATTTGAATCTGGTGAATTAAAAAAAATGATTGATGATGCAACTGCAAAGTAGTTATTTATTATTGGAAGCGTGAATAATATTCCAATAATTAAATAGGTTCACTTTGCTCATCTCGAGCACATCAAGATTAGCATACGCATTAAATTCGTCAAAAGGGAAATATGGCTTCCAACCTAAGATTTTACTAATAGGCATTAAACCTTTTTCAAACATTTTCACAAATAGATTATCTTGTTCGGTGCTGAAATGATTTACTATGTATATATCACCATCATTCTTACAAACTCTTTTCATCTCTTCTACTAAAACTTGAGGGTTCTGGGTAACAGAAACTACATACATGCCAACAACTTTATCGAATGTGTTATCAGGAAAAGAGAGTCTCTCTCCATTCATTAGTAAAATATGTTTATTATGGATTTTATCTTTGGCTATCCTTTTTTTTGCTACTTCTAGCATATCAGGCGAAATATCAATCCCAACAACCTTAGTCTCTTTTGGGTAATATTGAAGTGACGAACCAGTTCCTATACCAATCTCCAGAACATTATCCGACTCAATGCAATCCATTTTCTTTATGATTGCTTTCTGTCCTGGTCTAAAAACCTGACCAAAGGTCATATCGTAGAAACTAGAAACTCTCTTGTAAGATTTGATTATAGAGTTTTGATCCAATATGTTATCCTTTATATGTTAAGAAGTAAGTAATTATAACACTATTATGATATTTAATTTAAAGATATTTCTAAATATTCTTCATTTTTCGAATGGCCCGCAAGATTTACCAGCGAGCTCCAATCTATTGAAGATCATAATATTGCTGAATATCTTGATTGGGGTGATGGCAGTCGACCCTAATATTGATATTACGGTAAACATCTTCTTTGCGCTTATATATATTTTTGTAACATTGTTATTTATAAAGGTTTGCTTAAATATTAAAGACAAAAATAATAAAACTTCAAGCTACTCATCTAGGTATCTGCAAGTTTGTAATGCGACCTTAGGTGTTCATGCTTTAGTAGCATTATTCACAAATATCGTTACATTGATGACTGGCTCAACCAATGAATCACTTCTAATAATTTTTTTAATTATTTCTTTGTATGCATGGTTTGTAAATGGTCATATTTTCAAGAATGCATTTGACACGACTATGACGATAGGGCTTGGTTTTTCTCTTCTTCATAGCATGGTGTGCGTAATATTTATGATGGTATTTATACAAGTGTTGACAGGATGAAAATACATATACTAGGCATCGGCGGCACTTTTATGGCTGGGATTGCAATAATTGCAAAACAATTAGGTCATGAGGTTAGCGGCTCAGATAAAAATTTATATGACCCAATGAAAACAGTTCTGGAAAATTCTGGAATTAAATATACAGAAGGATATAAGACTAATGTTTTAGATAAAAGCTTTGACTTGATCATTGTGGGTAATATTATGTCAAGAGGAATGCCTATCATAGAAAAACTACTTAGGTCAAATATAAAATATATCTCTGGGCCACAATGGTTATATGAAAATGTTTTATTTAATAAATTTGTAATAGCAGTATCAGGAACGCATGGCAAGACAACAACATCATCATTAGTTGCGTGGATTTTAAAATATGCCAAACTAAACCCGAGCTACCTGATTGGCGGTCAACCAATAAATTTTAATGCTCCAGCAAAACTAACTAACTCTAAATATTTTGTCATAGAAGCAGATGAATATGACACATCATTCTTTGATAAGAGGTCTAAATATATTCATTATCGACCTAATATATTAATTATAAATAATATTGAATTTGATCATGCTGATATCTTTGATGATATAGACTCAATAATTAAAAACTTTCATCATTTAATAAGAATCATCCCAAGTAATGGAATAATAATTTTCAATCAAGATGATAAAAATATCAATAAACTCATTAAAAAAGGAATCTGGTCTAAACAAAAATCCTTGACGGCAAAAAGAAATAATACAAAATCTGATTGGTTGCTTAAAAAAGATAATCAAAAGTATGCGCTTATAAAAGATAATAAGAAAGCATTAATTCAAACAAACCTGATTGGACTTCATAATTACAAGAATATTTCTTTAGCAATTCTTGCAGCTATTGAAATCAAAATACCATTATCAAAGTGCATAAATGCAATTAAAAACTTTAATGGTGTAAAAAGACGTATGGAATTAGTTGGGAAAAAAGATAAAATATTAATATATGATGATTTTGCTCATCACCCTACTGAAATTGAAAGCTCTATTAAATCTCTTAAGGATAGTTATAAGAATAAAAAAATACTATCCATATGTGAAATAAAATCAAATTCAATGATATCTGGTGCACATAGGGAAAATCTCCCAAGAGCACTTGAGATCTCAAATCATGCAATACTAATAAAATCGAAGCTCTCAAAATGGACATTATCTAGTAAGAAAATAAAAGTTTATGATAATTATGAAATGGTTTTAAAATATATTAATGACAATAAAAGCAAAATTGATATAATTTTAATAATGAGTAACAAGAGCACTAAGTTGCTTAGAGATTCAATCAATATATGAAAAAAATAATCAAATCATCCTCAGAGTGGAAAAAAGCACTTACTGATGCTGAGTATAAAGTCATGAGAGAAAAAGGGACTGAGGCACCTTTTAGTGGTGACTTATATTATAATGATGAAAAAGGCATTTACGTATGTAAATGTTGTGATAATCAATTATTCAAATCATCTGCTAAATTTGATTCTGGGACAGGATGGCCTAGTTTTTTTGAGATAATATCTGATGATGCAGTTAAAGTCATAAAAGATCTATCTCATTCAATGATTAGATTTGAAGTTTTATGTGCTAAATGCGAAGCGCATTTAGGACATGTATTTGATGATGGCCCTAGACCAACAGGTAAGAGGTACTGCATAAATTCAGTATCATTACAGTTCAAAAAAGGCATTAATGAATAATACAAATATACCACTGTTCCCATTGAAAAGCATAGTATTGCCGGGAGGCATCTTTCCTCTAAGGATTTTTGAGAGAAGATATATTGATATGGTAAAAAACTGCATTAAAAATGACACAGGTTTTTGTATTGTTCTTGTAAGAAATAATTGTCCTGATAAATATATTGATGATATTTACAATTATGGTTGTTATGTAAAAATTACTGACTGGAATCAACTAGAAGATGGGATTCTTGGAATAACTGTTGAAGGCTCAAATAAAGTTCATGTTATAAATTCACAACTTAATAGTGAAAATTTATTATGCGGAGAAATAGAACATAGTGCTAATGAAAAAGAATATATGATACCTCAAAAACACATTATTTTATCTAGGTTTTATAAAAAGATTTACCCTGGAATAAAAAACTTCATTAGTTTTAAAACTGAGAGATATTCTGATGCGTCCTGGGTTGGATTTAGATTGACAGAGTGCTTGCCGTTAGACTCACATACTAAAAATATATTAATAGCTACTAGCAATGCAATCGAAAGACTAGAAAAATTAAATGAAATTGTTAACAGGCTTTTTAAATCCGAAATTGAAGAATTAAAATAATCTAGTCTACTGTTATAGCCCCTTGATCAGCTTGACTGACTAATTTGGCATACTTAGATAAAACCCCAGATTTTCTTTTAAGCTTTGGTTGTTTCCACGCAGACATCCTTTTCTTATATTCAGCTGGTGATATATTAAGTATTAACTTCTTTGTTATTGAATTTATTTCTATCTTATCTCCATTTTTGACTATTGCCAGAGGTCCACCAATATATGCCTCGGGTGAAATATGACCAACTACAAAACCATGGCTACCACCTGAAAATCTTCCATCTGTTATGAGTGCAACATCTTTTCCTAGACCCTTACCCATGACAGCTGATGTTGGTGAAAGCATTTCTCGCATACCAGGGCCGCCAACTGGTCCTTCATATCTAATAACAATTACTGTACCCTTTTTAATTTTATCATTCAGTATATCTTTTAAAGCTCTCTCCTCAGAATCATATACTTTTGCAGAACCAATGAATTTATTTCCTTCTTTGCCAGATATTTTTGCCACAGATCCCTGTGGCGCGAGATTACCTTTTAGTATAATTAAATGACCATTTTTTTTAATTGGCTCATCATAAGGCATGATTATTTTCTGTCGTTTATCATAATGTTTGATCGACTTCAGATTCTTGCTAATTGTTTTACCTGTTACCGTCATACAATCACCATGTAATAATTTTTTTTCTAGAAGCAACTTCATGAGTGGAGCAACTCCACCAATTTTCACTAATTCTGACATTGAATATTTTCCACTAGGTTTTAGATCAGCTAAAACAGGCGTTCTGCTACCTATTCTATCAAAATCTTTGAGAGTAAGTTTCAGACCAGCAGAACTAGCTATAGCAAGTATGTGTAAAACTGCATTAGTAGAACCACCTAACGCCATAACAACAGTTATAGCATTCTCGATTGATTTTTTTGTTATTATATCTCTAGGCACAATATTTCTTTTTACGCATTTCATTAATGCTCTAGCAGAATCTTTACAGTCAATTTTCTTCGAAGAAGATATCGCTACTTGAGCTGAACTATTTGTCAAACTCATTCCTAATGCTTCAATCGCACAAGCCATTGTATTTGCAGTATACATTCCTCCACAGGACCCAGGCCCTGGTATTGCTTTTTTTTCGATTTCTAACAACTCATTGTTAGAAATTTCTTTATTGGCATTTTTACCAACTGCTTCAAACACCGAGACAATATCTATTTTTTTAGATTTGTGAATACCTGGTAAAATAGTCCCTCCATATATAAAAATTGAAGGTCTATTTAGTCTTGCCATAGCCATAATACAAGCCGGCATATTTTTATCGCATCCACCTATTGCAATCAATCCATCCAAGCCTTCACAACCTACAACTGTCTCTATAGAATCAGCTATTACTTCACGAGATACCAAAGAATACTTCATTCCTTCGGTTCCCATTGATATTCCATCAGAAATCGTTATTGTGTTAAAAATGATTGATTTCCCGCCATTTTTATCAACTGATCCAGCAGATATTTTAGCCAGCTCATCTATATGCATATTACATGGAGTGACCATACTCCAGGTAGATGCAACTCCAATTTGAGGCAGCTTAAAATCTTTGTCTTTAAACCCTACAGCACGAAGCATTGATCTGCTAGGAGATCTATCTTTACCATCTACTATTTGTGAAGAGTATTTACGCATCACCTATTGTACCAACTTACCAAAAATTTTAAATCTCCAACCATGCAAAAACTTCACATAATCTTTTTTTCTTGCGAAAGCATCAATATCTCGCTTGTTGGCTATCAATGTAGGAGCAATATTATATTTTTCGGAAACTTCCTCAAGAACTTTATGGCACTTGACAATTCTTGCATTATATAAACTTCCATCAATATCTTTATTAACACTCTGAGGTTTTATATATTTTTCACTTAGCATCGACTTAATAAGCCCCAAATCTTCATCATTTAATGTATGTTTCAGATTATCCAATACATAAGATAATCTATTAGGGCGAGCTGTGACTATTTTTATCAATTCACTATCACTAAATATCCATCTTTTGGGGATATCATTGGTAATTGCTTTATCCTCTCTCCAGTATGATAGTTTTTGTAAATAATTTAACTGTGTGATTGTAAGATTTGATGGTAAGTTAATTTTTTCCCAAGAAAATCTTGGCTCAGTAACTATATTAGATTTTTTAAGTTCTAATTCCTGTTCTTCATTGAACCAATCATATCGATCAGCTTCTAATAATTTTTTGTATAATATTTCATATAAATCTATTAGATACTTAACATCATTAGCAGCGTATTCTATTTTTGCATCAGAGATAGGTCTCTTTAACCAATCTGTTCTCCATGATCCTTCTTTTAACTCTACACCTAAATATTTTTTTACTAAATTGGAATAACTTATACTTACATCAGACGTTAACAAATTATATGCAATTTGTGTGTCAAAAATATTTCGAGGATAACAGTTATAATAGTGGTTCAGGACTTCAAGATCCTGTTTAGATGCATGTATTATTTTTTTAATGCTATTGTTGAGTAACAAATTTGAAATGGGTATTTTATTATTGATAGCTAATATATCTATACAATAGGTATTATTACTATCACTTAGCTGCAAAAGAGCCAATTGTGGGAAATATGTTGATTCTCTGATGAACTCAGTATCTAAACCAATAATAGATGATTTTTCCAGCTCATCAATAATATTTTGTAATTTTATGTCTGTATTAATTAGAAAATTTGGCATAATTAGAATTAATTAACATAATATCATCGAATGATAAGTTCTTACATAAAAAATGCTTAAAATTAATAATAATTCGGGTTTATTTGATGATATTACACATTATAATTCAGAGAATTGTAATAATAGACCAAATAACACCATAATTGATACTATTATTATACATTGTATTAGTCTGCCTGTGGGCTCATATGGCAATCAAAATATTGTTGACTTATTTATGAATAATCTTGATATAAATCAGGATCCATCATTCGAATCATTAAAGGATGTCAAGGTGTCATCACATTTATTGATTAAAAGAGATGGGGAAATTATACAATTTGTTCCTTTTAATCTACGTGCTTGGCATGCAGGCGTCTCTAAACATAAAGAGAGAGAGAATTGTAATGATTATTCGATTGGCATAGAACTAGAAGGTACTGATAAAAGTAATTTTACAGATACTCAATACGAAAGATTAAATGAGATTATCAAATCATTAAAAGATTACTATCCTAAAATTGTAGATGAGAACATAATAGGTCATAATGAAGTTTCACCGGATAGAAAAAATGACCCTGGCCCATTCTTTGAATGGAATAGGATAAAGGTATAGACTATGGTAACTGCATTCTTAATATTTTTTGCATTAGTACTTGAATATGTTTATGACCCTATTTCAAACATGAAAGATACTGCTGTTATTGATACAAGTTTCTTAAAATTTAAAAATTATCTAAAAAACTATGAATTAGAAAAATCTTATGTATATTTATCCTTTCCAATAGTTGTATTTTTAATTTTTAGCGTTTTAGATTATCTATTATATAATTTAATACATCCTCTTTTTTCTTTTCTTCTAGGTCTTGCTGTTTTAGTATATTGCTTAAAACCAAATGAGTTTAATCTTAAATTAGAACATTTAAAGTTTGCAATAGAATCAAAGGTCGACTTGGATAGCTCTAATAGATTTAAATATATACTGCATGCAGGTAAAAATGATCAGCTAGATTCTATAATCAATAATATATTTTATAATTCAATGAGAAATATATTTTCAGTAATTTTTACTTTTTTACTTCTTGGTCCAGCAGGCGCTCTAGCTTATATTATAATAGACAACTTTATATATAGTGAACATATAAAAGTTGATCAAAAGTCTAAAAAAGTCTTAAGACTTTTAACATCAATCATTGAATACATACCAGTCAGAGTTTCCGCTTTTACATTTGCTGTAGTTGCAAACTTTGAACAGTGTTTAAGTCAATGGAAAGTTACAAAAAATGAAAAAGATATACATAATATGAATATAAACCTAATTAACTCAGTTGGTTTTGCTTCCTTTGAAAAAATTAAAGATGGAAATGTAAATGAAGATATCAATCTAGGTAAAATAATATATGCTCAATCAATGATATCAAGATCGTTATTAGCATGGCTGTGTATAATTGGGTTTCTAATTATTACTGGTGTCTTTGTCTGAATGAGAGTAATAATTTAAGCCAATTTTTATTTTTGGTTTCAAGTTTATTGTTCTCCATTTATTGGTATCTCTTAGTGAGTAAACACAACCGCAATACTCTTGCATATAGAACCCTTCATCTTTTGAAACCTCAATCATTCGATGAGATCCATTTTCCTTTCTCCAGTTAAAATCCCAATAACTCAAACCTTTAAACTTTGATGCAGCATATTTTCCTGAAATATTTATTTGATTCATATCCTTCCATCTTGATATTCCTAGTGTACTTGAAATAATATCAAATCCATTATTATAAGCGTATTCTGAAGTTTTTATAAATCTCATATCGAAGCATGTTGAACATCTTTTGCCTCTTTCAGGTTCATGCTCCATGCCTTTTGTAATTTCAAACCAAGCCCTAGGGTTGTAATCAGCATCAATAAATGGAATTTTATATTTTTTTGCAAAAGACATATTCTCTTCTTTTCTCAGCATATACTCTTCATGTGGATGAATATTTGGATTATAAAAAAAAACAGTATAATCAATATTAGAATCTAATAGCCTTTTCATAATATCTCCTGAACAAGGGGCGCAGCAAGAATGCAATAATAATTTTGACTTATTATCAGGTAGAACTAGTTTTGATATTTTTTTATCATTCATATTGAAAAGAATTCTTTGGTATTCCTAATTGATATTTGTTTAACATAATCTATATCTTTATTTAAGCACTCTGCAATCGTTTCTGCAATAAAATTAAGATATGAAGGTTGATTGATGCCGTTATGTTTGAATGGTAAATTTTTAGGAGTTAAATAAGGAGAATCAGTTTCAATCATTAATTTATTCTGAGGAATATATTTTATTAGATCATGTAGATGCTTGCCTCTTCTTAAATCGCTTATCCAACCAGTAATTCCTATATAACAACCCATATCAAGATAAGCCATCAATTCAGCCTTATCTCCCGTAAAACAATGTACAACTTTTTTATCGATGCCATCATTATATTTTTTTAACATAGAAATAAAGTCTTTGTGAGCTTTTCGTTCATGTAAAAATACTGGGGCTTTATTCTCTTTTGCTAATATCAAATGGTTTTCAAAACATAAAGTTTGCTGTTTAGTTGTAGAATACTCCCTATAATAATCTAGACCGCATTCACCAATAGCAATGACTCTGTCATTTTTATAATACTGACTGATTTTATCCATATCTTCATATTTAAAATCTTTTGCATTATGAGGATGATAACCTACCGTAGTATAAAATATATCTGGATACTTAGAAATTATATCTAATGCTATAACAGTATCATTTAGATTAGAGGAAGTGATTATCACAGATCCTATGTCAGCAGAAACAATATTATCTACAACTAAATCAAGTTGGTCATATAGTTGGGGATGCGTGAGATTAGCCCCTATGTCAATAAGACCTTGATTATTCATCGATCTTTATAAAGATTTTAATACTGATTCTACTGTATCACCAATCACTGATGGATTTTTTGCAATAGTTATACCAGCTGCTTGAAGTATTTCTACTTTATCAGCTGCTGACTCGCCTTTTGAGCTTACTATCGCCCCAGCATGACCCATCCTTTTGCCTTTAGGTGCTGTAAGACCAGCGATATAAGCAATAACTGGTTTTGACACATTTTCTTTTGCATATTCAGCTGCTTCGGCTTCTTGTGGTCCGCCAATTTCACCGATCATTAGAATAACCTTAGTCTCATCATCTTGTTCAAATTTCGCAAGATGATCTTTGAATGAGCTTCCATTTATTGGATCTCCGCCAATACCCACACTTGTTGAAATTCCTATTCCTAAATTTTTCATTTGTTGTGCGGCTTCATAGCCTAATGTTCCAGATCTACCGATAACTCCTACATTGCCTTCTTTATATATATGACCAGGCATAATACCCAACATACATTTACCAGGACTAATAACGCCTGCGCAATTTGGACCAACCATTGTCATTCTATCATCACTTTTATAACGTCTCATATAGCGCTTAACTTTTATCATATCGTGCGCAGGTATACCATCTGTGATAGCAACTAGAGTTTTAATTCCTGCGTCAGCTGCTTCCATAGCAGAATCTGCTGCAAAAGCAGGAGGTACAAAAAGAATACTTGCATCAGCTCCAGTTTCTTTAACAGCTTCTTTTACAGTATTAAAAACCGGTCTACCTAAATGCTCTTGGCCGCCCTTACCTGGTGTAACACCACCTACGACATTAGTTCCATATTCCATCATTTCTTCAGCATGAAATGTTCCAATTTTTCCAGTGAAACCTTGAACAATGATTTTTGATTCCTTAGTAATTAATATAGCCATTATTATTTCTTCTCCAAATCTTTTAACGCCTCAACAGCTTTGTTAGCTGCTTCTTCAAGTGTTGAAGCCTCAATATAATCTATCTTACTATCCTTTAGGATTTTCATGCCTTCATCGACATTAGTTCCAGCTAGTCTTATAACCAAAGGTTGCTCTATTGTGATTTGATCTAAGGCATCAACAATACCTTGAGCTACCCAATCACATCTATTTATTCCAGCAAAGATATTAATTAATATAACTTTGACTTTTGGATCGCCAGATATGAGTTTGAATGCCTTAACAAACTTCTCAGGCGTAGCACCACCACCAACATCTAAAAAGTTAGCTGGTTGTCCGCCTGCTAATTGAATCATATCCATAGACGCCATAGCTAATCCAGCACCATTAATAATATTTCCAATATCACCATCTAGGGCGATGTAATTTAATCCTCTATCATGAGCATATGTCTCTTTTGAGTCCTCTTGTGTCTTGTCTCGCAGTTCAGCAATGTCAGGAATTCTGTATAACGCATTATCATCAAATGACATTTTACAATCCAGCGCAAGAATATGATCATCCCCAGTTAGAATTAGAGGATTAATTTCTACCATCGTTGCATCAGAACGACTGAATGCCTCATAGCAACCCATGATTGCTTTTGCGCATCTAGAGATTGCTTTAGCCTCTAAACCTAGAGCAAATGCTATTTCTCTTGCTTGAAAACTTTGCATACCGACAGCAGCCTCAACTTTTGCTCTTATGATTGATTCTGGCTTCTCTTTCGCTATTTCTTCTATACTCATACCACCTTCGGATGAGGCGACAACCATAATACTCTCAGTGCTTCTATCAAAGACTAGTCCTAAATAATATTCTTTTTTAATATCAGACGCTTCCTCAACATAAATTCTTGAAACTGTTAAGCCATCGGGGCCTGTTTGATTAGTGACCAAAGTTTTTCCTAATAACGTGTTAGCAGCATCAGACACCTCTTGATGACTCTTGCATACTATAATTCCACCAGCTTTACCTCTAGCGCCAGAATGGATCTGAGCTTTAACTACCCACATGTCACCACCTAATTCTGTTGCCATGTCTTTAGCATTCTCTGGGCTATATGCAATGCCTCCTTTTGGTGTAGCTACTCCATATTTAGTTAGTATTTCTTTTGCTTGATATTCGTGTATATTCATTATTTTTTTGATTCTATTAAGTTATTTATATTTATGATATTTTCAGCCATTTTCTCTGAAGCTGCATCTATCATTCTCCCATCTAGTTGAGCGGCGCCTTTACCTTCAGCCGCGGCTTTTTTTAGTTCCTCAATGATTCTATGTGCTTTTTCAACTTCTTTTGCAGGAGGAGAAAAAACATCATTAGCATATTCAATTTGTGATGGATGAATAGCCCATTTACCTTCGATTCCGATTGCTGCACCTCGTTTAGCCGCATTCACATAACCATCTGGATCATTAAAATCACCAAAAGGTCCATCAATAGGTCTCAATCCATATGCTCTACATGTAGCTACAAGTTTAGCAAGTCCATGGTGCCATTGATCTCCTGGATAATCCGGATTTAGACCACCAATAACGACTGTTCTTGCTCTGAGGCTGGCAGCATAATCAGCTACTCCAAAATGAAGTGCTTCTAGTCTTTTAGATGACTGAGCTATCTCCTCGATATTCACCATGCCAAGAGCAGTCTCTATTAAACACTCTAAACCTACTTTATTCTCAAGACCCCTCTCTTGTTCAATCTGGTTCACCATACAATCAACCATATATACATCCCCCGATACACCAACTTTTGGTATAAGCAGAGTATCTACAAACTCTCCAGCTTGACACATTATTTCAACAACATCTCTATACATGTAATGAGTATCTAAGCCATTAATCCTTACAGATATAGTTTTACCGTTTCCTCTCCAATCCATTTCTTTTAAGGCCTTAATGACGTTCTCACGCGCTGTGACCTTATCATTGGGGGACACAGCATCCTCTAAATCAAGAAAAATGAAATCTGCTGCTGAATTAAGTGCTTTTTCAAACATTTTAGGTGCTGAGCCAGGAACTGCTAGTTCACTTCTTTGTACTCTTGACCTTGCGTTTTCATAAGATGTATGGCTCATATTTTTATCTCCACATGTGATATTTTATTATAGACTTGATATGCATGTTGTTTATCTGCTATAACTCGATAAGTTTACGTAACTATAGATTATTGTCAATTAAATTAGGAAAAAAAACAGGGTTTTTAGAGTGTAAGTATGGAAAAAGCACTAGAGATTATAAAGTTAAATAAAGTATATAGGAATAATGTAAGAGCATTACATGATATAAGCTTATCTGTGGATAAAGGAGATTTTTTTGCTTTCTTAGGCCCAAATGGTGCTGGAAAATCTACTGTAATAGGCATAATTTCTTCCTTGGTTAATATAACCTCTGGGAGAGTGAATATTTTAGGAGAGAATATCCAAGAGAACCCTGATTTTGCAAAAAGAAATATAGGGCTAGTACCACAAGAATATAATTTGTGTCAATTTATTCCCATTGAAGAAACAATGGTTAATGTGGGTGGTTATTTTGGACTGACTCGAAGAGAAGCTGAAAAAAGAACTACTACCCTTTTTAATCAGTTGGGAATTTGGGATAAAAGGAAAAATACGCCAAGAGAGTTATCTGGGGGAATGAAAAGGAGATTGATGATAGCAAGGGCCATGATTCATAATCCTAGTATTCTAATACTTGATGAGCCTACAGCAGGTGTTGATACAGAACTTAGACTTACCATGTGGGATTTTTTTCAAGAAATTAATGATCAAGGAACCACCATAATATTAACAACACATTATCTTGAAGAAGCAGAAAGGTTATGCAAAAATTTGGCTATTATTCATAAAGGTAATATCATACAAAATTCTTCGATGTCTGATATTTTCAAGATCAAAAAAAAACATACATATATAATTAAAACTTTGGAAGATCTAGAAAGTGTAATTAATTCGCAAGGATATAGTTTCAAAAAAATTGACTCTAAGACATGTGAGATTACTGCAGAAGAAGACTTATCGGTAACTGACATTATAGAAAAACTTCGCTCTATAAACATAAATGTGGTGAATATAATTAGTAAGAGAAACAGACTTGAAGAACTCTTTTTAGACTTAACTAAGGAAGAACTATCATGATAAAAAAAGAATTTCTAATTGCCTATCAAACCATAGTACGCAAAGAGTTTGTTAGATTTGCAAGAATTTGGATACAAACTATTTTGCCATCTGTTATTACAATATTTTTATACATCACAATTTTTGGTAATTTCATAGGAGATAGAATTGGAGTTATAAGCGATTTTAACTACATAGACTATATAATACCGGGTCTTGTAATTATGCCTATAATTTCAAACTCTTATATGAATGTTGTTGGGTCTTTTTATAGCTCTAGATTTCAAAAAAGTCATGAAGAAATGATGGTTTCGCCAGTGCCAGATTATATAATACTGTTGGGCTATGTCTCAGGTGGAGTCATAAGAGCTTTTGTTGTTGGTATAGCTGTGTTTCTTGTTACAACTATGTTTACCGACATTCCAGTTTATAATATGTGGTTAGTAATTTTAATTACCTTTTTAACTTCTTTTTTATTCTCAACTGCTGGATTTATAAATGCTGTTTATGCAAAAAGTTTTGACGATATAAATATTGTAACTACTTTTGTTCTAACACCATTAACTTATCTTGGTGGAACATTTTACTCAATCGATGCATTACCTCAAGTCTGGCAAGATATATCAGTATTTAATCCTATTGCATACATTATTAGTTCTTATAGACTCGCATTCTTAGGGCTAGAAGAAACTAGTCTTGTATTATCTCTCTCTATTATTGTTGTGTTGATAATAATTTTATTTTTTGTTGCCTTAATGATACTATCCAAAGGAATCGGTATTAAAAATTAATACTCATAAGTTTGGGAAAGATAGTAAAGATTCTATCACTGCCCCCGCAACGGTATAACAGTCCGAATGCCAAATAATGAGTAACCCATAAAGCGGTGGATGCTTTTACAGTGGGTATAGCTGCTATAATCATGGCAGCCTACTTGTATCTGTGTCCTTTTTAAAAAAAGGAGCAACATGTTTAAAAATATTAAAATATTAATAATATTATTATGTCTATCGCATAATGTAGTTCATTCAGAATCTAATCTTAATCAAATATTAGTGAGTCCAGGTCAAAGAGATGCAACTATATTTGATTCATTGAGTTCAGTCGAAGTTATTACATCTGAAAATATACGCACACTAGGATATTCCTCAGTTGATGAAATTTTAAGTAACTCAAGTTCAATTAATATTGGTAGTAATGGTGGTCATGGTCAAACAAAATCAATATTTATGAGAGGTACTGAGAGTAACCATACTAAGGTTTTAATTAATGGGGTTGAATTAAATCCTGGTACACTCGGCGTTCCTTCCATTCAACATATCTCTGTAGAAATGTTAGATCGAATAGAAATATCAAAAGGAAGTATGTCTACATTATATGGTAGAAGTACCATAGGAGGAGTAATTAATATTATTACAAAAAAAGACATAGGATCTAAACAAGGAAAAATATACTTTGGAACTGGAAGAGATGATATCAATAAGATAGGTTTTCAAAAGAATTTTAATTTAAATGATCATAATTTATCAGTTAATTTCATGAATGTTAAAACTGATGGTTACAAAGCTAAAGTTACATCAACAAAGAATCATGGTTATGAAAATAAGAACATTGATATAAACTATTTCTTTAATCAAAATAATAATCTATTTAATATAAATTTTTACCAAAGCGATGGTAATATAGAATATGATAGTTTTGGAAGTAATTTAAATCAAGATCATAAAGATAGCCATATAAAACTAGCATGGAATAGAAAATATGAAGGATCAGAATCTAATGTAGTTTTTATTCAAAAACAAAATAAAATAAATCAGAATTCATCTGGAGCAACTGATTATACTCATACAGAAAATTATCAGATGAATTTAGAGAAAAGT
>Ga0213868_10002138_pt1 | contig 18970 bp, 11 predicted proteins | sample PICome_9_FD_160087 | JGI IMG/M metagenome (GOLD analysis project Ga0213868, IMG submission 160087) | Coastal seawater microbial communities near Pivers Island, North Carolina, United States - PICO127 | ecosystem: Environmental > Aquatic > Marine > Coastal | place: USA: North Carolina...
ATCATTTTGTGTTGGTGTTTGGCGAGAACCGAGACTAACATGGTCTAATGTGTTCCAATTCCAAAGTGCCTTTCGAAGCCATTCATTTTTTCGTCCAAAACATTCATGTCAGAGTTTACATATCTCTCATGTACATCGTACACAAATACACTAAAATCTTCCCATCCTTTTGTTTCATGAGAGTACAAATCATCTAGAGAGACACATAGCACCAAATGAAAACATCCATTGATAATTCCAAAGGAGAAGAAAATGACGCATATTCCGTTCCAAGTGATGATTCTACAACATCCTTAACCTTGCTGACAAAAACTACCCACCAACAAGAGAATCATCCACATGGTTCCATATTATTTCAACCACATCGAACTGTAGGACTCATCACAACATCACGTCCATATTCACTTACTCCTGGATCGACATCTCATCTCGATACATTTCTTACTGTACCACTCCATGAAAGATTCATCATTTACAAATGTGATGCACTCCAACCTGTCATGGTATCCGATGCACTTTGCAGTTCCAAACCTAAATATAAGCATTCCACCCTCTCTAGTAGTGATAGTAGAGGAGAAAAAATGTTTTATGCGATTTCCGATAATAGTTTAAGTATCACTGTTGCTTTGCATGGATACAGAGGAAGATGGAGTGCAAGTCATGCCACATTGTACAAACGAACCAAGGGAATTCAACAAATATCTATTGTAGGAAAGAAACAACATGAAGATGATTGGGGCATTGTACATGTTCAAAGTCTTGGAAGGAATAAATTTGATATCCATGACAATGGAAATATGGAAAATTGTTCCATGATGGTCATGGTACTTGCCAAGAATGATTTAGGAGGTGATGAACATGATGTGATTGGAGACCATCATGACGATGACTATGATGAAAATGATGATGACAGTGATGAAGATTCTACATCTACATCAACAAGCAGTGCCAATGATTCTGATTCTGACCATCATACATCCGAATGCAAAGGAGAAATAGTTGTACTCTTGGCATCGAGACATCGACTATTCATTCAAAAGCGTATTCCTCTTGATATGTTACCAGACTTTACTCCAACAGTTGTTATGCACCCTCATACATATTTGAATAAGGTTGTAATTGGAAGTCAAGATGGAAGACTCATCTTGTTGAATATTCGATCAGGAAAACTCATTCATGAATTCAAATGCATCCATTCCGATATTTCATTTGGGTCGAAAATTACTGTATTGGAACAAAGTCCAGCCGTCGATACTATAGCTGTAGGAACAGATGGCGGAAAAGTCCATCTCATCAATCTTCGTGCAGACGTCAAGCTATTCACCTTGGATCACAATGGTTCAGAAATTTCAGCCTTATCATTTCGTACGGATGCCTTGGCTTTGGAACATAATGTTGCTCCCATGGCTGTCGGGCAAAAGAATGGATCTATTTCCATTTGGGATTTGACCCCAAGGTCTAATGATGACGTAGACGATTACAAGAAGGTGTCAATTCAAAATGGACAAAGAACGCTATTGTGTAAAATGGAAAAGGTTCATCCAGGTGGTGTTTCTGCACTGACGTATTTGCCACAAGAACCGCTGCTGCTGTCTTCGGGATTGAAATCGAATAGGCTCATGATGCATATTTTTGATAATCCAAACCATTCAGGCCGTATACTTCGTCAGAGAGTCGGACACACTGCGCCTCCGTCATTGATACGCTACCAGTTTTCAAGTAATGGAGGTATCCTTGCTTCCATGGCAGATGGTACTGATGCAGCTTCCTGTCAGATTCTAAGTTGCGGAGGACAAGGAGATAATAGTCTTCGCGTTTTTAGTACTGCTCGATCTGTTCTTGATAGAGAATATAGTCAAGGGAAGGGACTTGAAAAGAAAGCACGGGAACTTGGATTAGAAAATGGAAAAGCCGATCTATTGCTTAAAGAAATTGTTGGTATGGCTCATTGTGAAACCAAGTCTCGTGATTGGGGTGATCTTGTCACCATTCATAAAGACCATGCTATTGCATACGTATGGAGTACGAGAACAAAATCGCAATCAGGCCCAATTCTTCGCCAAGACAATTGGAATGTCAGTGCTATGCAGGTACAACCTCCCAAATCTTGCCATGCTACATCAGTTGCAGTAAGTTCATGTGGCAACTTTGCTGTTGTAGGAACTAAAGGAGGAGTCATTTACAAATATAATATTCAAAGTGGTATGCCAAGAGGTTCTTTTCCTCGTGATGCAACAGATGATGTCAATAAGAACGGAAAGAACGCTAAATTCGCTGGGAATATTAACAGGACTACAAAAATGTTAGAACGCACATTGAAAGTTCACAAGCTCACAAACGAAGAGATAGATGAATCGGTGCTCCGGAACAAAGAACGGATCCAACAAAGATTAAAACTGGCCCGTCATGAAGACTCTTCTGTGGTTGGATTAGCAGTTGATACATTGAATCGAACGCTTGTATCCGTAGGATCAGATTCGAAGCTTATTATGTGGTCATTTGCTACTCATGCGCCTCATAAATCGAGCCCGATCAAGTTATCTTGCCCAGCCACAAAGCTTGTGCATGCTAAAGACTCAGATTTATTGGCATTGGTTCTTGAAGATTTCAGTATATTGCTTTTTGATTTTTCCAGCTTGAATGTAGTAAGACGATTTGGAACAGCTGGAAGTAAGGCATGCCATACTGCTCCAATTAGTGATGTAGCATTCGGTCCTGACGGTAGGAAGTTATTCACTTCTTCTTTCGATGGTACGCTTCGTGTATGGGACGTTCCTACAAATACATGTGTTGATTGGATGTCATTTGCAAGTCCACCGACATCATTAGCTTTAAGTACGACAGGAGAATTTCTTGCAACGTCACATCAAGGTCGATTGGGCATCAGCCTTTGGTGCGATCGTTCATTCTTCCAAACTGTGTATCTTGATGGTGCACACCCACCAACATCCCCTTTCTTCATGGACGAACCGGCTTCTGTTGCCGAAGAAGAAGATCAACGAAGTCTATCACTCCGAGCAATGAAAGACAATAACTCCAGTAAGATTTCTCATTATGCCAAGAGTTTAGACGTTATCGAAGAAGATCAAGGTCTTCTCCTGCCTAAGCGTGAAGGTCTTATTACATTGAGTGGTTTGCCTGCAGCACACTGGAAAAATCTCTTCCATCTTGAGCTAGTGAAGGAAAGGAACAAGCCAACCGAGGCACCCAAGAAGCCGCCAAGTGCCCCATTCTTCTTGCAATGGAGAGGAAATGAAAGCACTGGACTCCACGAATTGAGTGGTGACATCAATGCGTTCAATGGAAGCGAGAAAGTTGACGATGAGTGGAATGCCACTTGGTCTGACGATGATGACAAGATTGAAGAAAAAAGCTCAGATAAAAATGAGCTACACGATAATGAAGAGATGCAACGTAAGCGATCGCTACCGCAATCTGAACCAACGAGTAAGATTCATGTTGTAGATGGAAAGAGAACCAAGGTTCGTCACTTCAGATCTGATTTGGCATCTTTGTTAGAACGATGTTCACGAGTAGATAATTTTGAAGAAGTGACAGAGTTTCTAGCTACTATGGGACCATCATCTATTGATGTAGCTTTCTCAACTCTTTGCAATGGTTTGCATGACCTGGAGGAGGGATTGGAATATCTATTTCTATGTGCGAGGTGGTTACTACAGGCTAGCAAATCGAGACAAAGCTTTGAAGCTATAAATGCATATATGCATAGATTTTTGCATATCCATGCCAACACCATTGCTGGAGTTGATACGTCCACATTTGATCGAAGTTTGGGAGATTCAGAAGAAGCAATAAATCAGATGCAAACGAAGGAAAACTTTTTGGACATACTAAAGGAACTAAAAATTTCCCAGAAGTCTGCATCAGATACCCTTCGATACAAAATGCAAGAGACACTTTGCCTGCTCCGTCACTTCTCCAGAATGGTGTAAAAAGAATATTTATATAAGTATCTACTTACTTAGTTATGAAGTGTTTTAAATTCAAAATTGTCTCTTTTTGTGAGAACAGAAGTTACAAAATGATAACCAGGATAGTACGTTTAATAAAACTTCCGCTACATTTTCGGAAGCAGAACACAAAACGTGGAGCAATTCCTCATTTTTCTTCAGCAGCATTGCACATTCACTCCCATTTTCTTACATGAATCTGTGCCTCCCTGCGAAAAAGTCAAGCAACATGGTTATGACAGCAAAGAAACCTTACGTCTCAGTATACAAACAGAAGCCATCTCCTAAAGCTGTTGAGAAAAGCAGTCCCAATGGTAAAGCGAACGGTGTTGCGACGCCTCCAAAGCCGAAGGATCCCTCACAAATGGAGGAGTTCAAGACATACGGAAAGCACCAGTTCTCTGGAAAAGTTGCCGATCAATACCTAAAGAAACAAGGATCTAGCGTCGCTATTCTCAAGGATCCTTCCTGGGTCAAGACTTCTGCTGATATTGTCGCTGCTGCAGTTTTAGATTGGTAAGTACTACTTGTACCAAGATTGTTTGAACCTTTTTTTCAGATTGGCGCACCTAACCTTTTCTCCAACATAGGGCAACCGACTATGGCGCCATTACCTTCTGTCACTGGTTCCAGCCTCTTTCGAGTTCAGGCTTTCGTCATGGAATGTCGGGTCAGGTGTACAACATGATGATGAAGTTCGATAACCAGACCAATGAGCTCAAGTTCGACTTTGAAGGTAAAGATCTCATTCGAGGTGAGACGGATGGATCTTCGTACGCCAATGGAGGTCTACGTGCTACCCATTGTGCTGGGGGGTACTTAACCATTGATACAACATCTCCAATTTTCCTCCGAGGAGATGTGATTTACATTCCTAGTATTTTTGTGTCGTACCATGGAATGGCCCTTGATGAAAAGACCCCACTTCTTCGTGCCAATGATGCTTTGAGTAAGCACGGATCTCGTCTATTGAAGCATTTGGGATATGACTGTCCAGGACTAAAGGCTAATATTGGTCTTGAACAGGAGCTTTTTCTTATTCCTCGTGAGCAGTTTTATCGTCGTCCCGATCTTCAATTCACTGGTAGAACTATCATCGGATCCGTCCCTCCCCGTGATCAAGAGATGAATGACCATTACATGGCACCTCTCAGTCAATCTACCCCCGCTCTTGAGTGTATGAGAGAGATCCAGGATCAGTGTTGGAAGATGGGAATCCCTTTGAAAACTCGCCATCGTGAAGTTGCACCTAATCAATTTGAGTTTGCTCCTCGTAAGTATGATTTTGATCACCAGTATTTTTTTCCAAAAGGAAGAAACGACGCTCACCTGCTACCTGGTTTTTTGAAACAGTTTACGGAGTTAACACCGTGCAGATTGATCAGAATCTGGTCATTATGCAAGTCATTGAAGAAGTTGCCGCCAAACACGGTCTTGCGGCACTCTTACAGGAAAAACCTTTCAATGGAATAAATGGTTCAGGAAAGCACAACAACTGGAGTATTTCGTCATTAACAGATGTCCCACTTTTCTTGCCGAAACCACTCAATGAAGCATGTGGCAATGACCTAGCCTTCCCTGTAGTCATGGCAGCTGTAGTTGCAGCCTTTGACGAGCATGGAGATATGATGCGCTGCGCGATTGCAAGTCCTGGAAATGATTTCCGACTTGGTGCTATGGAAGCGCCACCAGCCATCATTTCAACCTATCTTGGAGAGGATATGACAGCCTACCTCGAGCAATTCAAGAATGGTGACATGAAGACTTACACTCCTGGTTCAAAGGAGTTGCCTGTTGGAATCGAAGGAGTTGTACCATTGAAGGTCCCCTCTGAGGATAGAAATCGTACATCTCCGATGCCATACGGAGGAGCTCGTTTCGAATTCCGTGCTGTTGGATCATCTCAAAATGTGTCACTTGTTAATACTGTTTTGAATGCCATCTGTGCGCAAAAGTTTGCTGAGTTTGCTGACCGCATTGATGCCGGTGAAAATGCAGTTGATATTGCGAAGGAGGCTTTGGAAAAGCACTGGAAGGTTGTCTTCAACGGAAATGGATATGATCCTGCCAATCAAGATATGCTTACAGAGCGTGGTGTATGGCGCATTGACTCTGGAGTTGAAGCTATCAAGCGTATGGGTGCTGAAAAGAATATCGAGCTTTTTGAAAAGTTGAACATTATGACTAAGGAGGAGACTCTTGCTCGTGAAGAATGTATGCTTGATCATTACACAGGAACTGTTGAGATTGAGGCTGGAACTCTAATTGATATGATCAATCGGCATGTTATCCCATCTGCAAAGAAAGCAGAGCTCACTTCTTCAGTTGCGGATCTTGAACAAGTTGTTGCAACTCTAAAGGCAGCATTGAAGGAAGTATACGATGCTGAAGGCTCTTACGAGAAGGCCAAGTTAGCTCGTGTGTTGAGGCTTGAAACCATGATTGAAATCCGCAACACTATTGACGCCATTGAAGACGTTGTTCCACACGATCTATGGACTCTTGCGACTTACAAGGAACTACTTTTCCTTGATTCGCATTATGGACCTCGTCATGGCCTTAGTGCGCATTAATTTATTCGTTGTTTTTCAATTAAGTTTAGTAGAGTTTTTGTGTTTTGCTAAAGAGATAAATTTTATTTCTGTTCTGTCGTATGATCACCTGAAAACAGATTCACCACATAATCCAAGTTTACAATCATTTACCACAGCAATTACTACTGAAATAACCAACTAAGTAAGTAAGTACATAGAAAGTATCCTTCAGACACAACGTTGGAGTTGGATGACAAAACGTCCAGGATAGAACTCTTTTCGTACTCTTGTATTTCGACTTTGCAACGACAGTGATGCCAGCCTAATCGTTGATGTTGGTTCAAAATAGTGCCCTTTAATTGATGGAAGTGTATAAATGAACAATTACACCTATGAAAGTTGTCCATCGAAGAAGTAGATAAGTGATGAATCTTTCTAGTTTATCAGATTTTCAGACTTCTTTGGCGTCACAGTTCTCAGTTCTTCAGTTCTCACTTCTCACTTCTCACACAGTGCAAAGATTATCTTTGCTGTTGATTGTATGTAGTGATTGATTCGATAATTACAAATTCAATCGCTCATGGTTTGTTTCAAAAGTAACATCTCAAGATTTATCTTAAAACGTGGATTCGCTCTGTGCGAGTCCATGCCTGTTGCTAATCATGTAATGATGGCAAAGAAATTCTACTTTTCTGTAACAAATGAAGCCAATTCAGGGAATTCCCACACAACTGACGTACTTCTACATAAAACAGCATCCGTTCGAAGAACATTTGAATCGTCAGCGAATGCTCAAGCTATGCTGATCTCGGGAGGTTCACAGTTGGCATCGAATGCGAGTTTTGATCCTCAATACTCACGAGCTAAAAACTACATACGGAATCATGCCGTGGGACCTGCAGTGTTAAGTCCCATCCTGATCAATGGGTTGATTGGAGCTTTAGTTGAAAGTCAATTTCCTCAAGGATTCATGAAAAAATGTACGTTGGAACAGAAACTTCCTCTCATTGTAGGATGCGAAGTAGAGGCAAGTTTAATGGTGGTTGACGTGAAAAATGTTACTAGTACACCTCAAAGCATTGTGTCAGAAGAAAATTCACATCATTCTACTATAAATATCCATTTAGATGGTCTACAAGTTGATCTAGTGACAAAAGTCACTCGGGTATCGGATGGGAAAGAGGTTGCTGTGGGAACCCAAACGATTTGGCTACCAGAACACGTACAATACGAAGAATCCTGAAGGAATGTATTTTAACATTTTTTATACTGTATGCTTTTTATCATTCTCGTGGAGCAATCTGAATCTTTTCTCCTGGTGCAAATCCCATAGAACGAAGAAGTTGATCTTTATCACCACCTGCACCTTCCTCGACATTCGTCGTCACTCTTGGATTAGCCATCTCTTTCTTTGAAATGGATACATCATATTCTGTTTGTTGCTTCACCCCACTTTTAATAAAACTCAACGATTTCATTTCATTATCTGTGGTCTTAAACTTCCATGCATGTCGAGTTCTTTTACATTGATCTAAAGCTTCCTGTGGTAAATCAAAGTTTGGATAATATGAACTTTCGAGTTTCCCGGCATTATAAAGAGAACAGAAATCCTCAAATGCTCGGTGAGTTTCTGATGACGTTAGATCTTCAAAGTACGACCCATCACGTCGATAGAGAAATAATCGAAGATGATTGTGGTATGAAAAGTAATCTTTATCAGGGTCTAATTTTTGAGGTGGAGATTCCTGTAGTATAGGACCAATGGGAACCAAATCATTTCTATTAAATAAAGACTTGGATAAATACTTGGCGGTTTCATCATGTTTGCTCTTTTTCTTCTTATCAGATGTTTTGGATGGATGTTTATGTTTGTGGTGCCTCTCTCGTTTGGATCGTTTTCTGTACTGTTCTGGAGAAGAAGAGCGCGTATCTCTACGATCCCGTCTGTCTCGTTTAGAATGACGTTTGCTGCTGCTACGCTCATAAGACTTGTGCTTTTTTCTATCTCTAGATCTTGACCGAGATGGTGATTGTGACCTTTTGGATCTATGATTGTTGTGTTTCGATCGACGGCGATCTTTGTCAACGTCATGATGATGTACCCTCCTTCCTCTTGATGATGGTGGTGGAGAGGTTGACCTGATTTCGCTGTGACCTTCACTTTTTCCTAATACTTCTTCATCCTTCGCCATTTATTATGTTTGTACTGCACGATGTTATTCGTACTAACTTTTGATTGGCGGTAACCAGAATATGACCTGGTTGTTTTGAGATATTGTGATTGGAGAGTGGAGATTGCATCTTCTTGTTGGTTGATGGCATTTTAATCCATTCAATGGATAACTAGCGATGCTCACATGGATCGCGCATCGCATTCCACCATTCTATATCTTCTATCCTCACACATTTCTGATACTTAGGCTACATCAACACTAAATACTTCTATAGAATTACAATACATATGAAGCTAAATAATGACATTCGTATGAACCAATAAATTTGATGAGACTTGCTAAATACTCGTAAGAAGCACATCATCATCTTCCATCAAACAAATGTTTCACAAAGTCAATCAATCCAAGCTTATCTGCACCTTGTTCGACAATTAGTGTAGCTGCTGCTTTCCACAATCCTGCCAAAGGAATCTTACCAAACGGAACCATTGGTTTTGTAGTCAATGGTTTTGTTTGATTGTCCTCTCCATACCTATATTTCCATATCATGATGGGAGGCAGAACTAAGAACAAAGTACTAACACCAAATGCACCCGCACTATCAAGAGCTGAATAAAAAATATCCGGATTGCCAAGTGATAATAATAGCGGAGGAGCCAGTACTCCGGTGAAAAGCAACGGCTTCCATTGCTCAAACTTGGGTCCCTTTATCGGAAGGCCGGCAATATCTGTCAATCCATCCAATAACCCGTATATAAAACCTATTAAACTGGTAGTTACTGCCAGTTCCGAAAATGTTGTTACGAGAGTGCTGAAACTTTCACCTCCAACCCCCTCGCTTTTTAGCAGCGCGAGTGGATCTACACCATGGTCAAGTCCTCCGCTGCTACCGATAACATTACCTAAAATAACAGCATTCCATGCAAGGAACATTAGCAATGGAACAACTGTACCAGCAATCAGTGATGTAGTGATCTTTTTTCTATCGCCTTCTAATTGTACTACAACAGTTGGTACCACATTGTGATATACCAATGATAAAAAGCATATTGGGAAGGCATCCACAACGAATTCTGGATGCTGATTTTCGAGTGCTACAAGTGATGAAAAGTCGGCACTTCCTGCTCCGATGGCAATGATACCTAGAAAACTTGCAATGACTCCAACAACCAAAAGATTATTTATCTTCTCCACCAAATTGGGCTTTATGAAGTAAACGGTTCCACCGACGGCGGCAGCGAAGAGTGCTTGATCCAACCCATGAACAGATGTTGTGTCTAAACCGAAATTTTGAAGCATTGTTCCCAAATTAGCCCCACCTTGCGCCATATATGCAACCATGACTGCATAGTGTAGAAAAAAATAAGCCCCAGAACCGACCCATCCAAGTTTCTCTCCAAGATTACTCTTGTACAACTCTAAAAGTCCAACCCCGTAACGTCCAGTTTCACCCATTCTATTGATGGACAATTCAGCGATAAGTAATCCTGAGATTAACATATAAAACCATGCTGCTATAAGCGCACCAGAAGAAGGAAGAAATCCAGAAGGTATAGTAGCGGTCGGGAGTGCCAGAACTCCAGCACCAATGGTAGTTCCAGCAATTAAGGCTGTCGCCCCTAATGTTGATCCCTGATTCCGATAAGCTTTTGATTTCTTTTTTCCATCTATGTAATTGCTTTCATATAGTAAATTACTATTTGTAAGTAGAAGCGAATAAAAGAAAAGATGTCAGTGCTAAAGGTTCAGTGGAGATAGATAATGATAATAACCCTTTCAAAGGACAGCCAGTGGCCACCTACCTAAAGACTCGATCGACTTCACCATTTGCAATTTCTGGAAAAGCCAATCTAGTTTCATCAATCTGCCCCACTTTATCAGATATTATATCTGAGAATGATTTGAATTTGTTCTTTTGGTGGTATGGTTCTTGAGTTATTGTTTCTTCATTTTGATCGATAAGAGATTCAGAAGATTCAATGATGGGTTCCTCGTTTCGCGTGAAGATATGTCTTATTCCTAGATCTCTGGAAGCGTTGGGCGACTTCAGAGGATCAAGAGAATGAAACGGAGTGGTGGGCGGTGAATTTGTTTTGAAAATCCTATTATTAGTGGTACACCTTTTGGATATGATGGTTTGAGGCGAAAAACAAGAGGCCATTTCAAAGACCAAGAAGCAGATCAGCGCTTCGATTTGCAGTATATACATCATCTCTTTTCAATTATATTTCAATCTTAACACACGTTAAAGAAGGTATCAGAGTTCTATGAAATCTTTTCAATATGCAAATAGTTCTTGTGAAATAGAGATGGACAGGGTCGTGTAGTGGGAACGAGTAGTGTGGTCGTCGGTCGTCGAATTACAAAGAAAGACTGCGAAGGAGAAAATTCGTCAGCTTTTTGCAGCACACAAAATGACGCGGCAAGTAAACCGTGAAAAGTAGGTAATCTAATCCATCTGTCATTTTTTTCTAAAAATCTTCTCATAAGAAGCGACAGTGTTTCACATACATTCAATTACTGATGTAAATATGTGAATGCATACTAGTATTTTGAATGTTCACCAAATGACATTATTATTATTATTTTTTAAAAATGTTCACATTTTTGTGAGAGAAGTTGTGTTGAAAGATGAATGTCGACCTAGTAACCATCACAGAGTTTTCCCTATATCTTGAAAGAGTATGAGTCTACTCCACGATTTTGGATATAATACCCTTTATCGATGAAGATATATTTATCAATGTACAAATAATGTGAAATCAAAGATTGTGTCTCGGTGTTTACTAATTAGTTCGATGCCACCCTTGCGCAAAAGTGATGATGATCTGTAGTAGAGAATCAATCAGAACAAGTCATCGTTGTCGATTAAAAAAATTCATTCTATTTGTTCAATATTGACTATTGAACGATAAATATACTTTATCTAATGTGGATGTGGTGGTCTTTCGAATTGTTTTTGTTTCCCACGTAAATGAAACACAGACGAGCTTAATATTTCAAATGTATGTCGAGTGCAGTATTTGGCCCAATGTTAAATGCACTTCGCGTGCTCGCAAGTGTACCATCAATACATCTCATTACTATCGTACATCTAGAAACCTCACAATGAAGTATAGTCAGAGCATAAAAAAAGGAACATTGAACCTCCGATCAAAACTGCGCGACTTCAGCATCATCGATCGAGATTTACGGAAACAAGGCCAGGATGGGACACATCCTCGACCTTTGATTCATCTCCATCATGTCAAGCGTGTATTCATGTTCCATCAATACATCTCATTACTATCGTGGATCTATATATAGGGAATGTTATAAAGTACATTCAAGGAAATCAGATTGAACCTGCTGGAATCGATACTCATAAATTATTAGTCCTATTAGCATTGGAGGGAGTCAAATGTTGAGGATTCAGTCCAATATAGAACTACTTTTTATGTCTATGATAGCAAAGTCTTTTGCATGTCCTATTTGGCTTTTTTTGCTAATCTAGATATAAGTAGATTATTTCACTTGTTTGTAAGATACACAGTTTGGAATCATAAAGAAAGAAGTTACACCATCATGTTAGAAAAGGCTTCCGTTTTCGACAATGGAATCATTTCAGTATTTCGCCAACACCATCTAAATTACTTCGATCAATCACATGTTTATGCATACATCAAAGTGAAATTCAGTGTCAACAATGCCGTAACTACAGGATTCTCGATTGAAAGTAATAGTTTGATTGAGATCTCAAGGGTCCTATAGGGTTTAAAAATGTTTTGAGTGTCAGCTGTCAGCTGTTTTAGCAGTTAGCAGCTGTTAAACTGTCAAGAGGGAGTGAGTCGTCAATCGGTCATCAGTCGTTCACCAAACACGTATCAGAGTAAGTATCTATCAGTATCAATTTTTCAAACAAACTGACATTAAATCATCTCCCAGCGTAAAATCTTATCACTTATGAGCATGCGTGTCCCTAATCTTTTCGTAATCCTCTGCGCCATCGCGCTGCTGCTCAGTCATTATGAAATTGCACCTTCAGTTTGTGCTTTTTCAGTACCATATGATTCAGAACAAGCTTACGATGACATCCCAATTGATCCTAGTATGGACGGGTATGACAATCTGAAGGAAGGAACTAGATTGTTTCAGTTAAAGCAGTATGATCAGGCATCTGTTTATCTTTGGAGGGCAGTTTTGATGCAGGCTGATCAGCCTCCTGGGGATTCGGTAGGTTTCAGTGTTCAGTGCACATTTTGTTTTGTTTACGTTTGATACCCTCTCCACTTACTTTCTTTGTTTTCTAATCACATCCACCAACTTCACTCTGTACCATACAGGGAAAACAATACAAACCTGACGATGCATTCTCGCCATTCATACAATGCTACCTTCTCCAAGACCAGTTGGTCGAGGGTTTAGTATTTATTGCCGCGGAAAGTTTTGCCCGTGGACAAGATCAATTGGGACAATTATACTTGTCTATAGCATTGGAAAAAGATGCAGGTCATGATGCAGCAGTGAGACTCAAAGACACAGTCTATGGTGTGGATGGTTCAGTTACTGCTGGTGGCGCCAATGTAGACGTTACGAGTGATCCGATTCAAATGACGTTGCTAGCGATTCGGGATGAGGTTGATATATTTAAATCCAAGAATAATACGAGGGATCTGAAAAATGCTCTTGGTGCAGAAATTTCCTCGAACGAATCTGACGATATAGCTGACAAGTCACCAGAAGCCATCTACCAAGTTGCTGTTCAGTACTTCAACGATAAAAATCTGACCTACGCACAAGAACTCCTTCAATTATCCTGCGACAAATCCAATGGAACGCTATCTGTAGCATGCACCAATGCTGTTTATCTTCGAACCAATCTCTGTGATTGGGGCGAAGAAGGGAAAGGATTTGAAAAAGATATGGAATTGATTGTTCAAGTCACTAAGACCGAGTCAGAGATGTTTCGATTTATATCCGACGCAGATGAGACTAAAAAACGAAGCAATGGCGTTCACGACCAAATGGTTTATGAAGGTGGGTTGATTCAATGGAGAAGAGCAACAAGTGCTCATCCGCATATGATGTTAGGATATCCACTGGACAACAAAGATGCAATTCTGAAGCGTTATTCTGCTGAAAGTATGGCACGTATGGAAGAGATTGAGGCTCGTTTGATGCCAGATGGAACTATCAAGAAGTTGCCTGATGATTTGCCTTACAGTGTTGTGGAGATGCGGGATGAGTTTAGAAAACGAATCCAAAAACAGCTCGAGCTACGGAAAGAGTCAAATAGTACTGAACCACACGAACCGATTAAAGTTGGATTTGTTGGTTCTGGTTTCAATGCAAAAGCTGTACTGTTCTTATCAAATGACATGTTTCGTTTCTTTGATCCTTCAGTCGTCGAGATTCACATCTTTTCTATTGGTGCACCCGACCATCCAATATTTATTCAAAATACTATGCGTGGAGTTGATTGGCGCCAACGTGTGATTGACAATGTTGACTACTTCCATGATGTAAGACAATTCAAAGGAAATCACATTGGTCTTGCACGCTTCATTCACGACAAAAATATACAAATCCTGATTGAATGGGATGGATATGCTCGGCAGGGGCACCGAGCGTCTGGATTAATGGCTCTGCGACCATCTCCTATTCAGATTTTACATCAAGAGTTTCTCATGACAAGCGGGGCGCAATATGTAGATTATATCATTACAGATAAAGTTGTGAGTCCTTTGTCATCAGAATACTTGTACACGGAAAAGTTTCTATATTTGCCAAATCACTTTTTCAGCAAGGGGCATGCAGTGCAAAAAGAGGTCATACCACCTACTTATGATTATGTTCCCAAAGAAAAAGGAGCGGAATTTCAATTAGGGGTGGGATCTCCACAGGAGAATGCTTGTTTGTCATCTAACCCACTAGGTAACGAAGCTGGAGATAACGAAGTATCTTTTGTGTATTGCAATTTCAATAAATTTCTGAAGCACAACCCTGAAACGATGCGAAGCTGGATTCGAATCTTAGAAGAGGTTCCCAATTCAGTTCTTTGTCTCTTGGAGAATCCTAAGGAAGGAATACCAAATATTCGCAAATTTGTAACCGAGATGACAGCAAAAGATGATCCAACATCGGACCTCAATTCTCGAATACACTTTTTGCCTTGGGAGCAAAATCCATTTGATCATCAACAGCGATCGTTCTCTCTGTGTAATGCGATGCTAGATTCTTATCCCTACAATGGCCATACAGTAGCACAAGATACTCTCTACGCAGGAGTTCCAATCGTCACTCGTTCCGATGGAGTTGATATGAGCTCAAGAGTAAGCACTTCAGCAAATATAGTTTTAGGATTGGATGAATTAAATGCCGATGGGGTTGTTGACTATGAAAATATTGCCATTCGCCTTGGCAATGACAAAGGCCTGTTCAATTTGATACGCACTAAATTGATTGATACTTGCCTTCAGAGCAATCCAATGCATGCGTATTGGGATGTACCAAGGTATGTCAAAAATTTCGAGAGAGCTCTGGTAATGGCTTGGGAAGCGTTTTTAGAAGGAGGGGCCACGAAACACATAGAAGTAGTTGAGGCTGGAGATGTGAATGGAACGTCAGATGCGGAACTAAAGTCTTTAGAACTCAAAAGGACTGAAATGAAACAAAAACGTGCCGCAAACATGAGAAGTGAGTTATAAAAGATGGAGCAGAACACTAATGTGTGCATAACCGAAAGAATCAAACCATTACACGACAGAAAACTAATCCTAAGCATAATATACTTTTGAAAAAATTTAAAGGTGCAACTTCCAGAGCTCAAGAGTATCTCCTAATTTGACATGGTTTAGCTACTCGTTTTCACCATAAAAGTGAGAAGTCGCAAGTCGCCTCGAATGCGACTGTTACTGTTGTATGTTGTATTTACTAACTACTAAACTACTATCTATCTACAGATGTAATAATCATTAAATCATTCAGGAATGAAATCAAAAAACAATAGTACATTGAAGATCAAATCAGGGAGCCCGTATGAATGCGCATTTGTCTTTATTGTGACGGCGTTTGCAATCGTCACTTTAACATTAAACTCGTTTCACCATAGTTTTATAAACGATTCTTCCTATGTTGACCCATTCGCCCATCCTTCTATGATCCAACCCAGTCTTGATACTGTGAAGACGATTGATCAACGGGAATCAAATAATATCAATGAGGACGGGCATAACACCACACTTACCAATCAAGCAACAATTCCTCAACAGAAAAAGGAAAATTTAGCCAGAGGCAGAGATGATAAATTTGATCCCAATCACACTCTCGCAGGTCTGAATTGTGAAGCATACGGAGGACCATCAAAAGATATTGCACAAGAAATGGTATACTGGTCTGATATACCATCGGATTCAAAATTTATCAGTCCGTTCTTTCAAGGGAACCATGCCAATGATGTTAAATCACATGTACAATACATGACCTTTGAACCAGATGGGGGAGGATGGAACAATATCAGAATGGCGATGGAAACAGTAGTCGTTTTAGCGCATGCCATGGGACGCACTTTAGTTTTACCTCCTGCACAAGGCATTTATCTTATGAAGAAAGATAGGAGACACAATGTACACTTTACTTTTGCTGATTTCTTCCATCTTGAATCAGTGGCTAATGAACATGCCGGTCTTGATATTATATCCATGGAAGAATTTTTAGAACGAGAAGCCATGACGGGTAGATTGAGACATAAGGAAACAGGAGAAATCTCCTTTCCACCTGGAAATAGAACAGATTGGAATGGTATCAAGGATGCAGAGAAAACCATGCTCAAGGAATACCTCCGAAATGTAACACACACTCCAACATGGAAACCTGGATCATGTTTAGCAGCATTTCCTACATCAAATGATTCAAAAGATATTGAAGACTTGTATGAAATGCTGATATTTGCCTTGAAGAGTGATTCTAAATCGTACTTTGATAGTCCAACCCCCGTTGACTCGGATTCTGTGGCTAGAATGAAGGAGCAATTAGCTGGAAGAAAAGATCTCTGTGTATACGATGAAGAAATGCAATTTGCTCCCGTGGTGCACATGATGTGTTACCCAAAACAACATGTACGACTTCTTACTCATTTCTACACGTTTATTTTCTTCGAAGATTGGAAACAACAAATGTGGGCACATCGATTTGTACGAGATCATCTTCGGTACGTCGATGAATTGCAATGTGCAGCTGCCCGTGTGGTGCATGCCCTTCGAGAAATTGCGAGAAAGCAACCAAATAATCCTGATGGACTATTTGACTCAATGCATATTCGGAGGGGAGATTTTCAGTTCAAGGAAACTCGACTGGATGCTCCCCAATTGTATGAGAAATCAAAACAATGGGTTCCTGAAAAATCAGTAGTGTTCATATCAACAGATGAGAGGGACAAGTCTTCATTCTTTGGCCCATTCAAAGAACATTATGAAGTTTACTTTCTTGATGACTTCAAGCATTTATTTCCAGATATGAATACAAACTTGTATGGCATGCTAGATCAACTTGTAGCCACAAGAGGTCGAACGTTCGTAGGGACATACTTTTCCACTTTTACAGGTTACATTAATCGTATGCGTGGATACCACGTAAACAAGATGAAAACTGAAGGTTATGAATTAGGTAAAGTGAATAGTTATTTCTTTACTAAGAAGCAGGATGTAATGAATCATTACACAAGCTTTGATCATCCTTTATTCGCGAGAGAATTTCCATTTGCATGGAGAGATATCGACAAGGGTGTTAACATGTTAGAGTAAATATATTTATATCTACCAACTATAACTAACGAAAATTGCAATCGAAATATTTATGTTCATCATTCTATCGAAGTTCTTCGTACAAACGTACCAGACAGTGAAAACTGACCAAATGATTCATCTGGATCAATGGATGGGTTTGTTTGTTTCGAGCCCCGTTCAGGACTGTTCATTTGTTCCGTGTCGTAATTCTCCACTCGAAGCAGCTTAACCTCAATTTCAACACCATTCAATGGTCCATTTTCCTTCCCATTCCACTCCGTTTGAAATATGTTTTTTATTGTAGCTTTAAATGTATCTCTGTGATAATCAACACTATCTGCATCACTGCAAACTGGATACAATAACACAGCTCTCTTCACTTGACTGGCTTGAACCAACATTAACTCATTCTGCACATGTTTCGCAATCCAAGCTAGTTCCTCCTTTCGTCGTTCTTCCGGTTCATGCACATTATCAAAATCAGATTGCCTGACGTCAATTAATCTTCCCTTGACCTGCACTTCTCCTTTTTTTGCTATTCGATGAAATCGATCCAAGCCTATTTTTTCAATAATTCTACCGAGAACCTTTTCTCCCTCTGTCCATGTCGTTTCTTCCCAATCTAACGTTCGTCCAGCTTTTCCTTTATATAAATAAGGTGTGCCGGTCACTTGTACGTGTATCACTGGATTCGTTATGTTTGTATTTCCGTCAGCAGGGGCCTCATGCGATAGTTCTTGAGCGACTTCCGATTTCAAACGTTCATCAATAGTTAAAAACTGATCTTTCGTTTCATCTGTCAATTGATCAATGGCCCTCTTAGATAATGGTCTATGTGAAAACGATAGTATTAGTTCATTCGATGGCATCTTTGATTCCGCAATTGTACAATAATCTTGATAAAGTAAGTATAGACCTAAAAAGTATGTTGTATGTTTTATGTTTTATGGTGTAATTTGTAGTATCATCTTTTTGTCATCGTTTAGGTTATGAGAAAAATAAAGAAAGAGAGACACGAAACACGAAACTCGAAAATGAGAAAGGATGTCATTTTTAGGGTCGAGGGGGTAAATTTCTGTTAAAAGTAATAGGCAGCACAAATATAGAATCTAACCACACGCAATGCACTCTCATTAGAGAAAGTGGCAAAATAAAGTGGTTTGCTAGTAATATGATTTGGAAAAAAACATCTCAAAAAATTCTTCTACAAAAGAAACAATCAGAGAAACTTCCATGATAAAAAAATACTACGAGATCTTAAATAACGGTAACGACAAAAGAGAACATGCATCGAAAATGTCAAAGGCCTCGAAGTTACAATCCATAGTACTAAATATATAAAAACTGAACGACGAGTTTGCTTTAAATACACATCAAAGCCCTACTCAAAGATTCGGTAACAATTTAAAGGACACCACCATTAGTCTTAGGAGCCTTGGGAGCCTTGGTGCTCTTGGGAGCCTTGGTCTTAGGAGCCTTGGGAGCCTTGGTACTCTTGGGGGCCTTAGTCTTGGGAACCTTGGTAGCCT
>Ga0213868_10002139_pt1 | contig 18969 bp, 19 predicted proteins | sample PICome_9_FD_160087 | JGI IMG/M metagenome (GOLD analysis project Ga0213868, IMG submission 160087) | Coastal seawater microbial communities near Pivers Island, North Carolina, United States - PICO127 | ecosystem: Environmental > Aquatic > Marine > Coastal | place: USA: North Carolina...
AGATTCAATGTACATTGTTGGTGGTGAACCTCTTATCATCGAGGAGCACATTGAATCTTTAGAAAGGCTAGTACAATCTGGTAGAGCAAAAGATATTGAAATAGAATATAATACTAATCTGACAAATGTGACTGATCGTATTCTCAAGCTATGGGAAAGCTTTAAACAAATACGAGTAGGTGTTTCAATTGACGGCTATGGCGATGTCTTAGAATACCAAAGAGCTCCTATCAAGTGGAAGCTTCTATATCGCAATATGCAAAGGCTTGATCAGAATCTCGATATTAATCTAAAGTGCTGGTTTACTTTTACTGTTACACCGTATAATGTTTTACACTTACCCGAGTTCATGAGATGGAAGCTAGAAGAATCTGGCCTGAAAAGATTTAATCCTCTCACTGGCCTTAGGCCTCTTGTTACTCACCACATGTGCCATTCACCGAAGCACTTCAATGTCAAAGTATTACCAGCAATATTCAAAGATGAGGTTGCAGAAAAATACCAAGAGTATATTGACTGGATTTTAGCAAGCGGATACAGCACTAAAGTAAAAAATAGTTTTGTAAAAATATGCGATGGAGTTACTGACTTCATGCTATCAGAAGATTACTATAAAGATCATTGGAACAGATTTGTGTTTGAAACAACCAAGCTTGACGAACTACGAAATCAAGATATTAAATCTGTTGTGCCTGAATTTAAGCACTTGCTATGAATGAGAATTTTTGTATAATTCCATTTATGGTATTGAACTGTAGACCTAACGGAACTCTAAAAACTTGCAGTCAGGCCGAAGGAGCTCATCCGATTGAAGGATTTAATCTCAACACCGACAGTGTAGAAGACTTTTGGAATTGTGATTGGATGCGAGATTTTAGAAGACGTAAGATTCGTGGTGAAAGAATACCGCAGTGCGAAGGTTGTAAACGCACAGAAGAATCTGGTGGTGGGTCTAAAAGACAAGGTTATCTTAGCAAATATTATGAGAAGTACAAGCATCGAATTCGTGAAGATGGATATGTTGAAGAGATGCCTGCTTGGTGGGAGTTTAGATTATCATCGGTTTGTAATTCTGCATGCAGAATCTGTACGCCAAAGAACTCGACTCTTATCGAGAAAGAACACACTAAACACTTTGAGGTTATGCCAAAATATGATAAGGGTCAACTTAAAGGATGTTCAAAGAAACAGCTTGGAGACGGAGGCAACTTTCTAAATGAGTTTTGGAAGCATGTCGATCAGATAGATGCGATTGAGTTACATGGCGGTGAACCACTCATTGATGACAATGTCATAACAACTCTGCAGCAATTAGTTGATACTGGCCATGCTTCTCGAATGCATGTTCATGTGCACAGTAATATCAATAAAGTCGATGAGTATGTGGTTAGTCTGCTTAACCAATTCAAGTCAGGTTGGTTTGGTGCTTCTATTGATGCGTATGGAGAAGAGAACGAATTCTTACGATGGCCGAGCAAGTGGAAGACAGTAGATCATAATTTTAGATCATTGAAATTACATCCACAATGGAGCAAATCGATTATGGCTGCGATCACTGTATATCAATGTCTTTCTATGTGGAAATTTCTAGACTGGTTTTTAGAATTTCAAGATGACTGTGAGATATTTTTCTACACTGTTCACTCGCCTGATAGGTTTGGTCTAGAAATGATAGATCTAGATACTCGTTTACTCGCTGCAGAAGAGCTCGAAACTTATAAGCCTATCATGCATTATAGGCACCACACAAAATTAGACAACTTAATTAACAATCTAAGATCAACTCGTACTCCACTTAAAAAAGAATACAAAGGATTTATCGAGTATAATGATGCACTCGATAAGATAAGAAATCAAGATTCGTTTAAACTTTTTCCTCATATTAGAGAAATATATGAAACAGGTAGCACAAAGATACATTCATAATAGAACAAAGGCTATTAGTGTAGACTGGTATATGACTAAGCGGTGTAACTACGACTGCTCGTACTGTGTCGACTATTTGCACGATTTTCATAGCCCTAATCCTCCTCTTGAAAAAATGAAGCTACTTGTTGACGCTATTGAAGACAAGTATTGGTATAATGTGCAATGGTCATTGTGCGGCGGTGAGCCTATGATTATCCCTTGGTTCTATGATATCGTAGAATATATCGGAAGATCTATGCCTGACGAAATATCTGTAGTAACAAATGGATCTATTCCAGCTGATAAGATCATTAAGAACTTTGAATTTCTGGATAATATTGTCTTCTCTATACACTTTGAGTATATCCACAATAAGATTGAAGAAACTCTTGAAAAGATTATCGCTATCGAAAAGTGGCGTAGAGAGTGGAATGCTAATCATGACAAGACGAAAACATTTATCGCTCGATTTATGGTATACCCTGGCCAGCTAGATCTAATTGAAAAAATGTGGGAAAGATTAGTTGAAGAAGATATTGAGAAGATCGAGTTTCGCAATATTCGACCACAACACGGTGTTACAAATGAACTGCGTCCGGGCCAGAATGAGTTAATTCTAGGTGATAACACCAGTTCAGTATCTACTGCTGATAAGATTAAGAAGAAAGCAGAGAGAAGAAGCAAAGGCTATGATTCACAAGTGTTTCAACAATTAATAGGAAGAAATTCTTTCTACACTCAAGAAGAATTTGATAGAATCAATAGCTGGTATAAACATAAGACTGATGCCAAAAAGAGAAATAATATTGAGAGATACTGGGAAGATGGATCGGTAACAGTAGATCACTATAATACTATGACGCTTAACAAAGACAATAACTATAAGGGATGGACATGCTGGGCAGGTGTTCAACATCTAAAAGTCGATCCTGACGGAAGAGTATTCATTGGTAGCTGCCATCGCGGCGGACCGATCGGAAACATATATGAACTTGATGAAGGCTTTGAATTACCTACCGAACCAACAGTTTGTGATAGAACTTGGTGCGGTGATTATTTAGATCTTCGCGTACCGAAAGCAGCACCAGGATATGAGCACCTCCTTAAAGACTACGTCTGATACATTCTGTTCTCTTCCTTGGAACCACACTTTCGTTGGCCCAGGTGGAATTGAAAAGCCGTGTTGTAGATTTCTCTTAAATCAACTAGGTCCTATTGAAGATCTACGTGAAACAATGCTTAAAGGTGAACGGCATCCGGGTTGTCGTAAATGCTGGGAAGAAGAAGATGCCGGTAGAAAAAGATCTTTAAGACAAATTCATTTACAAGATCGAGAGTTCAATAAGCCTCTCATTCAAGATCTAGACATAAACAATCCTAAATTAGTTTGGATTGAACTATCTTTTAGCAATCGCTGTAATATACGATGTAGAATGTGTGGACCTTTTTATTCCACAAATTGGTATAAGGATTGGCTAGATGTAGAAGAATACGTTCAGCCTAAAATACGCGGTTCACACGATGTAGAAAAGTTTATAAAAGAAAATCCGGGCCCTGTTACTTACGATATATCGCTGCTCGATAAACACGTACCTAATCTAAGGCATGTCAAAATGACTGGAGGAGAGCCTTTCATTATACCGGAATATGAAGAACTCTTAGAAAAGATTGTAGCAAATGGAACGGCGGGTGAGGTAGTTCTTAATTATAGCACAAATCTAACAGTAATGCCTAAGCCTAGACTATTAGCTTTATGGGCTAATTTCAAACGGATAGAATTTGCAACATCATTTGATGCAACCGGTAAAGTTATGGAGTATCAGCGATATCCATCAAAATGGAATAGAGTTGAAGAAGTATTCCACAACCTTATCAAATTACCAAACGCCGTGACTGGTATTAGAGGCACAGCAACTATATACAATATTTTAGACATTCCAAACGTAGCTTGGTATTGGTATGACAATCTTACATCTAGTTCGCTTTTTAACTTTGTACAAGCTTCTAGTCCAGAGCAAGTATCAATAACAGTTTTACCACGATGGGCTAAAGACATTGTTGCTGAAAGATTAGCTTATAGTGCACCTACACGAAGAATACAAGACAACTTTGATCAACTAGTTAACTACATGTATAACGAAGATAACTCACGTAGACTTCCGCAGTTTATTGACTTTACTCAAAAGTTAGATAAAGCTCGAGGAGAAGATTTTAAAAAGGTAGTACCCGAATTTGCAAGTCTCTGGTAGTGATCCAAATAGAATCTATATCACATGGAACTTTACGTCTATGTGTAACTTTTCGTGCACGTACTGTCCAGAGTATTTGCACGATAATAGCTATGGATTTCCAGATTATGATGATGCTGTTAATTTTGTACGTAAAATATCTGAAAAACAAGATTCTATATTCTTTGAGATTCTTGGAGGAGAGACTACACTATGGCCAAAGCTTCAAGACTTTCTAGTAGAAATCATAAAAATAAATTCTAAGATTGTAGTAGAGATAAACACAAACGGAAGCAGAACTCGCAATTGGTGGAATCGATTTACAAAGTGTAATTTACAAGATAATGTAGTTCTTAATTTTAGTTACCATGCTGCGCAGTGTGATGCAGATTTGTTTTATGATAACCTTAAGATAGTATCAGAGGCTGGATATACTGTGTGTGCTAACTATATGTTAGATCCTGAAAAGTTTTATGTGTCAAAGAAGCTGTATGAAAAAACGGTTGTTAACTTAGACGTTGATACAAACATGAGAGTACTGCGGCCAAACTTTGATAGCGAAAAACTAATTGATGGTTATACACCTGAAATGCTGGATATTATTGAAAAAACAAATGATGATACTAAAGGCAAAGCACATGATTCAAACTGGAACATGGACATTTACTATGACGGTGAAAGAGCTAATTGGCAAAAGAAGATAATCGATAAAGAACACTCGTTTCAATTTTGGAGATGCAGTGCTGGATCACGCAGGTTTTTTATCAAGATGGATGGTGAAATATATCCGTGTTCTGAATTAATTCTTAACTCTATGGGAAGACCATTGGGCAATATAAATAGCTTTAAGATACTAGACGATTTGATGACATGTCCTGCAGAATACTGTGCATGTAAAGTAGATGCATTAGCATACAAACATGATTAAATATGAAGACTTAACAATACAAGACTTAAGTACAAAGCGGCAGAGGCCTATGTACTTAAGCGACTATACTAAATTCCGTGAATCGCTGTCTATGAAAGACTATCCCCGCGACCCGCACGCGTATACGGAGCATTTTCTAGAACAAATTGACAAATGGATTAATTCTCATGAGATGTGTAGGTATATTGGTCTAGAAGATTTTCAGTATAGAGATGCTATTCTAGGTACTACACAGTTTCTTGATGAATTACATTATCACCACAAGAACGAGATTGTAGTTATTGAAGGCGAGTATAAATATCACCGAAGGCTTACTGATTGCTCAGTACAGGAAACTGTCGGTAAGTACAATATCTTGCCGGGTAATGCATTTATTGTTTCATATCCTTCATGCATGACTACAAGCACCATAGAAGATTTCACCGACATATTAGATCATTGTTATGAAATAGGGGTGCCTGTTCATATTGATGGAGCTTGGTTTGGCATGTGCCGTAACTTTGAATTCGATGTAAGGCATCCAGCTATTCAATCTGTAGCGGTATCTCTTTCCAAGTCTCTTGGATTAGGTTCACAGCGTATTGGTATTCGTTACACTCGAAACAAGCAAGTAGGTCCAATATCTGTAATGAATGATTTTCGATATGCAAACGTTTCGGACATGTGGTTAGGTGTAGAATTTATGAAAGAGTTCGGGACTGATCACTTATGGAGAAAATATGGCCAGCTGTATTCGAAAGTATGTAAAGATTTTGATCTTATTGAGTTAGATGCTATACATATAGCAAAAGGGAAAGACGGCGAAGGGTACGGTATTCGTACACCGCTGAGAATGCTTATTGATGGAATATATGACATACGTGGAACTAACAAAGGTTTGAATGAAGTAGAGCTAAATGAAAAGTAGAGTAATAGACAATCCTCTTACTGAAGATGACACAGATTTTCTTATTGACACTGCGTTAACTGAAAGAGTTTCTCTAGGTAAAGAGTCTAATTGCTACTATCGTTTTACGCCGTATGGTGATGAACTTCTTAATTCTTGGCTGAAGCCATACATTCCAGAAGAAGGTGAATGGAAGTTTGAGTATATAAACTCTTCGTACAATATCCTATACCACAACGATATTATTGAAGGTAATAATGGAGGGCTGGGTTGTATTATTCCAATTAGTTGGGGTGATCAAGTACCTCAGACAATAATGCTGAAACATTGGGATACAAAGCGATTGATGTACTGTGGTCAAGATCAGTGCGAGTATGTTGATACAAAAAAGAAAGCCGATTTCAAATGCAGCGACATTGAAAAAGATCTTGTGTTTAACTGGCAAAAAGACAAGATGTTAGTATTCGATGTAACACAACTCCATACTTCTAGTCGATTTGAAAATGCTTGGAAGAATTTTATCTTAGGGTTTTTGGTTTGAAAGATGTAGTCTGCATGCTTCCGTGGCAGTCATTTACAGTCACGATGAAAAATACTATTAGACCATGCTGCCGGTTTCCTACACAAACTGGTGTTGACATGCACGATTATGAAGATGCGTTTAGACAACTTCGTACTGACATGCTTGCGGGAAAAAAAGATTCTCGCTGTAGTAAGTGCTATGAAGAAGAATCTAGTGGTATGCCAAGTATGCGCACAGCTGCGAATGAATTCCACGCTATGGAAGATCGATATAATAAACTCACGCCAGATTTTAGAAACCTTGAGCATATAGAGTTAAGTTTAGATAACACATGTAATTATCAGTGCAGAATGTGCACCAGTATGTTTTCTTCTAAGTTATTAAAGAGAGACATATATCTTTCTGAAGCGCACCCGCATCACGTAAGAGATACTAATCTTAATTTTCATCCTGCAAAAGTTGCTAAATCGAGATATGAAACTCTAAAACATTTAAGCATAGATTGGTCTAGTCTTCGAAGTATAAAGCTTTTAGGAGGAGAACCATTTCTTTCTCCTAACTTTCTAGACTTTTTATATTTTCTTGATATGAAAACAGATATATCAAATATACAGCTAGAGCTTGTCACTAATTGCTCTCAAAAGATGTCAGAAGAAGTTGCTGAAATTCTAAATCAATTCAAGACTATTTTGCTTTCTGGTAGCTTTGATGGTTTACCAGAACTTTCTGAATATCAACGAGTAGGGTCTGACTTTAAGTCAAGCTTTATGAATTATTTAGAATATGGAGATCTACTTAAAAACCGAAGAATGACGATACACCAGACTTTTACTGTGCTTAATGTAAATAAACTAGATGCATCTCTTGAGCATTATAAACCATATTGTGACTATCAGTCTTGGTCATATGACGACTATCATTTTTCTTTTTTGCAATCACCCGATTGGTTTGAAGAATGGGTACTATCTCAAAATGATAATGAGAAGTTAAGAAGTATTTTCAAAAAACGGAAGTATGATCATATAATCTGGCATCGAATACTCCGCTCCCTACGTATCTTAGATACTTATTATACCACATCTCTCGAAAAAGTAAACCCCGAATTATCAGAGATTTTGCGAATCAAAACAAAAAAGTATATCGATGCTCATGAAAAGCCAGCAACTCGTGACTGTATGTATTGTGATATGATAGATGAAATGTAAGTTTGCATGGTCTCATTTAGACTTTAAGCCGGGTGGATATGCACCGTGTTTTCGATTTAAACTAAGACATGGCCACAAATTCGGTACAGTACCTGATAAACCTTCTGAAGTTATCAATTCAGATGAGTGGATACGTGTAAGAGAACAGCTACAAAATGATGAATGGCCTGAAGAATGTATTGATTGTAAGATACAAGAAGATAGTGGCATGCAATCGTATAGGCAGAGATCTATGGATTTGCTTGTTTCAGAACCAGACTATACCAGCACTCAAGTAAAGATAACAGACTTACAGTTAAAACTAAACAGAGCGTGTAACTATTCATGCAGACACTGCAGTGTACCGAGTAATTCTAATTTTATCAAGCTAGGTAAACAGAATCCAGAAATAGGCAATAGGCTGTGGGAGCAACATAAGTTTGATCATGTAATTGAAAGACACAAACATATTGATATTCCAACACCTGAAGTAATTGAGGATCTTTTTATCAATGTACTTCCTACTATTGAAAGAATCGAGTTTTCTGGCGGAGAACCTTTCTATCACGTTGAAATGTATCGATTCCTTGAACGAATGATTGCAGATCCTAATATCGATACGACTAGAGTCACTCTCGTATATAATACAAATATGTCCTTTACAAAGTTTAAGAAGTATGATATAGTAGATCTATGGAAACACTTCAAGCGAGCTGACGTAACAGTAAGTATGGATGGCACCGGTAGTCTTTTTAATTACTTTCGTCAAGGAGGTGATTATCAAAACGTTATTGATAACATGCATGATATTCTATCTCGTACAGATAAGATAGAGAAGCTTCTTCTTGTTTGTACGACTACTGCTTATCACGCATTCTATATGAATGAGATTGCTCATGACTTATTTCATCTCAAACAAGATCTTGAAAGACATTACGGTATAGAAGTAAAATATAGACCTACATTCGTGCACTGGCCTGAAGGTTTAGACGTGGCAAACCTTGCCGAAGAAATTAAAATAAATATATTGAAGAACCTCGATAAAAACGAGTTTACCGAAGAGTTTGAAAAAAGATTGAAAGCCGATCGAACTTTGCCAGAAGAAACTTTTAAAGATATTGTTATGCTACAGGACCAACTATATAACCGAGATGCGAGTGAGCTAGCTCCTAGGATTTTTGATTATGTCTATTAAGATTCCAGTAATTACAGAAAACGTTATCATTCGTTTATCAGGAGGAGCTGATAGCGCTATTCTGCTATGGATAATATGTAACGAGTGGAAGAAAGAAAACAAACCTCTTACGGTTTGGCCTATTACTATTATTCATGGAGTGCGTAACTGGCAAAGCTATCACGCTCAACAAGTATACGATTACATACAAGAAAACTGTTATGGCAACTTCATGCCTCAGCGAGCTTGGCTTTGTGAGAATCCAAAAGAAGATTACGTCGACTATCAAGAAAGCTTGATTGACGAAGTAGTATCTGAAATAGGTGAAACATCGCAAGTGTTTAATGGTGTTACAGCAAATCCGCCTGAAGAAATTGGCCAGAAATACTGGGGATCTTCACCGGTGTTTGGAGAAAAAGTATGGGAGTGCAGAGAAAAACATAGAGACTGGGATGGCAGACAGAAGAAGCTATTAGTAGATGACGACGAAAAGCGTAAGTTAATACACTGCTGTCCTTTTATTCACAGCCACAAAGGTGAAATAGCAGACCTTTATAACGAGTATGATCTCATGGATCTTCTCGCAATAACTCGATCTTGTGAAGGTTGGGATTATATGACTCATGGATTTACTGAAACGTGTGGCGAATGCTGGTGGTGTATGGAAAGAGATTGGGCGTTTAATGTATGGAATAAATGACATTCGAGTTGTTCACCTCGAGCCAACACAGCTGTGTCAGGCCTTGTGTCCTATGTGTGATCGTACAACAATGGATGGCAAAGTTAATCCTCGTCTTACTGGCGCATGTCTTTCTTTAAGTGACATAAAAGATATGTTTTCGCCTGAATTTATTTCACAATTACGTAAGATGTATATGTGTGGTAATCTTGGTGATCCAATGTTAGCACCCGACTGTATAGACATATTCAAATATTTTAGACAACACAATAAAAATATGATGTTAGACATTGTAACAAACGGTGGAGCTCGTACAACTGAATTCTGGACTCAATTAGCTCAAGTCGTTACTCATGCTACATTTTCAATTGATGGTTTAGAAGATACAAATCATATTTATAGAAAAGGCGTGCAATGGAAAAACGTTATGAGAAATGTGAAAGCTTTCATTGCAGCCGGTGGTACCGCTAAATGGGCGTACTTAGTTTTCGAACACAACGAACATCAAGTTGAAGAAGCTGAAAGGCTAGCAAAAGACTTAGGCTTTAACGAGTTTGCTTTAAAGTCTACAAATAGGTACGGTGAAAAGAATAATCCAGTTAGACAGACTTATAGCAGAGATGGAACAGAATCTAGTGTACTAAAAACTCCACATACAGAAAAATACAAAAGCACAATTATAGAGAACAGAGTAGCTTACAAAGATTTGAAAAAATCTATTATTGAGCCTAAATGCGTGAAAAGAAAAGAAATTTATATAACTGCGACAGGTGATGCATATCCATGTTGTTGGGCCGAGTGCACGACATCATCGCAAGACATTTTCAGCAGTGAAATTCTAGATACGATATCGCAGCAAGGTGCACATGAAGTAAATGCAAAAAAGATTGGTGTAGAGAAAGCTATGGAATGGTTTACTACATATGAAGAAAGATGGAACACTGACGATAATCCGTTAATATGCTCGAAAAAATGTAACACTGTACAGGACCATTATCTATTACAAACACTAGTGACTAAACATGTATAGTATTGGACAGATACACTTTGAACCTACTCAGCTTTGTCAAGCGTCATGTCCTATGTGCGATAGAAATAAGAATGGCGGTGAGGTTAACCAATACCTTAAAGACGAGTCAATGTCTTATGGTCAGTTTGTAAAAGCTTTCTCTCCAGAATTCTTAAAAAGTTTACATACGTTCTATATGTGTGGCAACCACGGTGATCCTATCTTAGCACCCGACATGTTAGAGATATGTGAATATATTCGAGAGTGCAACTCTAAGATAAATCTACAAGTAATTACAAATGGTGGAGCCAGAAAAGTAGAGTGGTGGGAGAAGCTTGCAAAGATTGTAACCTTTGTGAACTTTTCTGTTGACGGACTGCAAGATACTAATCATTTGTATCGTCAAGGCGTACGGTGGCAGAACGTCGAAGAAAACATGGCAGCTTTCTGTGATGCGGGTGGTAGAGCCAAGTGGACGTTTATTGTATTCAACTATAATGAACATCAAGTAGAGCAGGCTCGCATGTTCTCTAAGATCCTAGGTGTAGATGAATTTATCATAAAAAAATCTGGACGGTATGTATACTCGGCAGACCTAAAGAAGAGAGATCAGCATCAGGCTGTCGATAGAAAAGGTAACGCTACACAGCTACTCACACAGCCTCAAGATCCTAAGTATAGAAATAAAGCGATTGATAGCGATTACGGAAAGATCGTAGATAAGTTTGGAACTCTCGATAACTTTATTGACGTGGCAGAGATACAACCCAAATGTGTAAAGAAAAAAGAAATATATGTTTCGGCTGAAGGTTTAGTATTTCCATGTTGTTGGTTGGCTGGTCAAGTTTATAAGTGGTGGAGACCAATGAAGGACAGCCAAGAATACCAAATGATTATGGATAACGGCGGATTTGAATCTATCAATATTAATATAACACCATTGGAAGAGATTGTAAATGGTAAATTCTTTAAAAGTATAGAAAACAGTTGGAACATCCACGGCGTTGCTCAAGGCAGACTTAAGACATGTGGCAACAAATGTAATAAGGGATGGGATCCATTTATGGCACAGTGGAAATGAGAATTCTTGGTATATCAGAAGGAAGTCACGACGCGGCATGGACACTTATAGAAGACGGTGAGATTCTCGAAGCGCATCACATTGAAAGACATTCGCAAGTAAAGAATGACAAGTGGCTAAGAAAAGATCTTCTACCCGACGCTGATCTTATTATTGGCCATGAGAAAAGAAATAGAGTCGACTTCCGTAGGCAGATCGCTGGCCAACCAGATCGTGCTCGTAACATAGATCCTCATATAGAATATGGCCATTATGAAACTCATGCATGGGCTGGATGGGCTACGTCTACATTTGAAGATTGCGACATTCTTTGTATCGATGCAATAGGTGAAATTGAAAGTGCATCCTGTTTTGAAATGCGCGGTGGCCTTATGCGTAAAACATGGATGTTGAGTTATCCAGATAGCATAGGCCTAGCATATTCAGCAGTAACACGGGCTCTTGGCTACAAACCTATGGAAGAAGAATACATTGTTATGGGGTTGGCCGCGTACGGAGAACCTACTATCGACTTTGACTATCTTTTGCAAACTAATTGTCATACTGGCATTTCTCTTCCGGCCGGTCGACCTGAAGATATTGCTGCTTCCATACAAGCATTCTATGAAAAGCAGCTTCTCTCAAATATTAATAAATACTGTAAACATGAGAATCTAATATTGATGGGAGGATGTGCACTTAACTGTGTCGCTAATTCGAAAATTAAAGATAAGAATATTTGGATTATGCCTAATCCTGGTGATGCTGGCTCATCTCTCGGTGCTGCAGCAAGACACAGAAAGAAGAAGCTTAATTGGAAAGGACCGTATCTTGGAACTAATATCGATAGTAAAATCAATGCTAGTGAAGTTGTTAGATATATTCTTGAGCATGGTGTCTGTGGTGTGGCTAACGGCCGCGCTGAGTTTGGTCCTCGCGCCCTTGGTAATCGCAGTCTTATTGCTGACCCCCGTCTTGATATTAAGGACACTGTTAACGACATTAAGAAAAGACAAAGATTCAGACCTTTCGCACCCGCGATACTAGAAGAATTTTATGATGAATATTATGAAGGACCAGTGAGTGAGTACATGCAATTCGTTTCAATAGCAAAACACGACTATAAATCTGTTATTCACGTTGACGGAACGTCTCGTGTTCAGCTCGTTAAAAAAGATTGTGGTTCTATACTACGAACTATCCTAGAAGAATGGTATGAAAAAACTGGATGTCCTATGCTTCTTAATACGAGTTTGAATATCAAAGGTATGCCAATGGTTGATAATTTAACAGACGCTCTTAAATTTGAAAAGACATACGGAGTAAAAGTTTTTTAATGACTAAGCCACTTCTTATTACTGCAGGCTGCAGTTGGACTGATGCTTTAGAACCGGGCTATACTGAAAATAATATCAACGTGTGGTCATCTATTGCTGCCAAGTTCATGGATTGGGATGTGATTAATCGCGGAACTGGTGGAGCAAGTAACCAACTTATATCTAATCGAGTTTTTGATGCGATCAATAAAAATCCTGATAGAGAAATCATTGTATTTGTGTACTGGTCACAAGCCGTTCGGATGAGCCTCTTTGGGCTTGATAACATTGTTCTAGGAAAGAGCGGAAACTGGGTCAGAGAACCTAATGAATCTAGATTGACAAAAGCTTCAGTGGAAAAGTATATTTCTGAAAGGCTTAATTTTATATCTAAAAAGGATATTATGTATCCTACTACCGTAGTATACAGGTCAGATCCACAAATGAATGTATATGTATCTGTGGTGTTAGAATCATTGAGAACAATTTGTTTACTTGACGAATACTGCAAGATGAAAGGAATTACTATCATTCATGGCTCTGCATTAAATACTATTATGGGTGCTGAAGCAGTAACACACGTCGATCCTCACAAAGGAGTTAAAGCATATGATGTAATGTCAAGCAGAAGAATAAAACTAAGAGAAGAGTTATTTGAAGTTTGCAAAGATCTAAAATACTATCAGTACATTGAGAATATGACAAATAAGATTGAGAGAAATTTCTTTGATTATAGTGAGTCCGGCTATCACAAGTATGAACACATGTTTATTTCTGCGGAAGATCACCACCCTAATCAAAAGGCGCATCAGCTCATCACTGCTGAATTCATTAATGCATATCATCGTGAATTAAATAAGGACAGACCTGCGTCTGAACAAAGCTATGTCTACGACTGATTTGAAGTGGAGCCAATATGACTTTACTCAAATACCATTTGACAATATTGTAAGCGTAGGACAAAGGACTATGCTGCACCGCGATTTGTTTACGGTCAGCTGGTTACTAGGAAGATTTTGTAATTACTCATGTTCATATTGCTGGCCATACGCTTCAAGCCGCAAGAAAGATCACCGTACGATTGACTTGATTCTAATGACTATCGATGAAATCAAACGTCAATCACGTGCTAATAATTACAATTCATTTCATTTTTCATTCTCTGGTGGTGAGCCAACTTTCCATCCAGACTATCTTGAGATTATGGAATACTTAGCTGATGATGTTCCTAACTGTAACTATCATTCAGTACACATGACTTCTAACATTTCACGCAAGATGAAATGGTTTGAAGAATACGCTGCGATTTGCAGCAGGTTTCACAGGTCAAGTATCACAGCCTCGTGTCATAGAGAACATGTAGATACACAAGAGAAAGTTGCGGAGTTTGCCGACAAATTAGAATATTGCCAGAGCCAAGACATTCAAGTTACAATCAATCAAGTTATGCTGCCGGATAAGTTTGAACAATGCTGGGAGGACGCGCTGTACTTCCATGAAAGAGGAATCAATGTCACTCTTAAACCTCAGTCTGATCCTACTGCTAGTTTTATTGTTGATGGCTATACTGATAGCATGCTTGAACGATTACGTAACGGCATGCCTCAACGAGGCTTTACCGATACAAAAAAACTCATCAGAAGACCCAGACCCAAAGTGGAGCTTGATTTACGTTATGAAAAAACTGGCATCCCTCAACATATGCAAGTAGAGTTAGAAGATGCAGATGGAAAAAAATACTATATGGACCAAGCAGAACGCTTCAATACTTTTAATTTCAATAAGTTTAGTGGCTGGATTTGTGAGTCCGGTTATAGGTCTATTATTATTCGAGAGCCTGACGGCAGTATCAAAAGATCTTATTCTTGTAGTGACGAGCCATTAGGATACATTGATAAAGGCTTCAAATTGTTTGAAAAACCTATGCCGTGCATTACAGAAACATGCGTTTCTTCTGCAGATTCAAAGATTCCAAAGCGCAAATTAGTATAAATAGATCTGATATTAGTTTTTATAAATATAGAAAACAATCTAAGAGTATTTTGTAAATGGCCCAATACGAAGATATTACGATAGATCAAGGTGCTGATGCATCTATTGAATTGCACCTAGTTGATACGGATGGTACAGTCAAGAATTTGACGAATCATACAGTTACCGCAAAGTTGAAGAAAACTTATAGTAGCGACAGCGCAGATACTACATCCTTTGTCACTACTGTAGCAGACGCGGTTCGAGGTATCTGCACTATTACATTGACAAATGCTCAAACAGACGCTCTCAAAGCTGGTCGGTATGTTTATGATGTTGAACTTTCTTTTGCTGATAGTGATGGTGACACGATCATTGAGAGAATTTTAGAGGGTAAGATTACAGTCACTCCGTCCGTAACGAGGTAAGATATGGCTATTAGAATTGGAACTGGCCAGACTACTCAGGTAAAAACGGTTAGGGGTGTAGGACAAACAACGCAGGTTAAAAGAGTTGTTGTAGGTCGGCCAGTTAGAAATGTAAGCTCTGGATCGACGAGTATTAACAACCTACTTGGAGTAAATACCAGTGGAAAGGTAGATGGATCGATGTTAGTATATTCCGCAACTTCCGGAAACTTTGAAGCTACAATATTTCTTGAGAAACAAGACATCAACGGAGGCAATTATTAATGGCCACTATTATCAGAATTAAAAGATCGACCAGTGCCAGCGCTCCAGGGTCATTAAAATCAGGAGAACTTTCCTACTCCGCTGGTACCGGTACCCAAGCAAACGGAGGCGACAGGCTTTACTTTGGTAAAGGTGATGATGGTTCCGGAAACGCGACTACTATCGAAGTCATTGGCGGTGCTTATTTCGCCAATATGTTGGATCATGTTGCTGGTACTCTTACTGCATCAAGCGCTATTGTTGTAGATGCGTCTAGTAAAATTGATGTATTAAACGTCGATAATATTACTATCAATGGTAATACTATTTCGTCTACAGATACTGATGGAAATATTATCCTTGATCCAAATGGTGCTGGTATTATTAATGCTAGCACATCTCTTATCTCAAATGTTACAGATCCATCAAGCGCTCAAGACGCTGCTACGAAAGCATACGTAGATAATGCCAGCGCTACTAAAACTCTAGAAATTCAAACTGATTCCGGTCAAGCTCGTACAATTAATCTTGCTGACTCCGATCTCATTATTCATGGCGGTACACAAATTGGTACTCGCAGAGCTGGAACTACTGTTACTATCGAGCTCGATCCTACGGGCGTAGCGACAGGCACGTATGGTTCAACCACTCAGATTCCGGTCTTTACTGTTAATTCACAAGGTACTTTGGATTCTGCTGGTTCTGTAGCCGTTGCTACCAACCTTTCAATCGCTGGTGATGGCGGGACAGATACTGTATCTCTTCTATCAGATACACTAACACTTCAAGGATCAACTAATATTACAACAGCCGTTACCGACAATCAGGTAGCGATTATCCTTGACTCAGATGTGACCGGCCTGTCAAGCTTGACAGTCGACAATTTGAAGATGGATGGAAATACTCTGAGCTCAACTGATGCATCAGGTTATCTCTACATTAATCCGTATCCAGTCGGTGATTCTGGCAACCTAGTTATTCTAGGCAACTTGGTTGTTGAAGGTACAACTACGACAATCAATTCAGTAGAGCTTACTGTCAATGATAAGCTTATTACTCTGGCGGATTCTGCTTCGGATTCTGCGGCCGCAAATGGTGCTGGTATTTCTGTGGAAGGTGCTAATGCTAGCATCATTTACAATTCAGTTACCGACACATGGGATCTTAATAAACCTCTAGGTAGCATAAGAAACCATCTAGTTAACTTCACAACCGATAATCTGTCTGAAGGTTCTACAAACCTATACTACACAGACGAGAGAGTTGATGACAGGCTGAGCAATCTTTTACTTGCCGGTGAAGCTATTGACTTGACATATGATGACGCTGCAAATACTTTACAAGTAGATGTTGAAGTTGCAACAGTAACAAATCGTGGTGCTGCTAACTTTGACTCTGATCAAATGACAGTTACTGCTGGACTGGTATCGATATTTGACCTAGACGGTGGTACATACTAAGAATATTAGCCTGAGTTTTTACTCGTGAAGGGCATCCTTTATTAAGGACTAAAGATGGTAGATATTAAACTCAAGAAATCCTCCGTTGTCGGGAGGGTTCCTGGATCATCTGATCTGGCTTATGGCGAACTGGCTATCAACTATGCTGATGGCCGGTTGTTCTATAAGGATGCATCAAATGGCATAAAAGCCTTTATTGATTCAGCGAGTACTAGCACTTTAGTCACTACTACAATTGACTCTGACTACATTAATGCAAGAGTCGCAAGTCTAGATTCCTCTCAAGTAACTTCTATTGTTGACTCTGACTATGTCCTGAATAGAACTGCTTCATCGTTTCCTATCTTAAATCAGGATTCGAGTCTATCACACTATCAGAAATTCACGTTTACTGTTGTATCACAGAATGGAGCCGTGCGGCTTCAACCTCAAGCGACATATCTTGATTCTGGCGGCACGTCTTTACTAGCTAATATTGATTTGACTACGCCTGCACTTGACTCGTCCAGTGCTATAAGTCTCATTGATTCGGCTTATATTAACGCTAGAGTATCTGCAACAGATTCTGCTGCTGTTATTTCTATCATAACAGGTACTGTAGATAACGCCTACGTTCAATCCAGACAAAAGATATTCATCGACTCTGCGTTATCAGAATATCGATTTATGGACTCTGGTGAAATAATTAGTCTAGTTGACAGCGCTTACATAACTGCAAGAACTCCACCGAGCACAGATTCTGCTGCGACTATTGCTTTAATTACTTCGACTGTAGATAGCGCATATGTTACACTAAGAGCACCGGCCGGTGGCGGTGGTGGTGGAAGTAGCGCAGTTAATCAAATCAAAGTTAATTCGTACACTGGTGATAGTAGTACTGTTTCATTTACTCTGTCGGAAGCTCCAGCTTCTGGCTCAGAAAATTCAGTAATTGTTACGATCAACGGTGTGGCACAGCACGTTAATAGCTATTCATTATCAGGATCGAATATCATTCTTGATTCTGCACCAGAAACTGGCGACGAAATTGAAATGAGAGTTCACAGCGATGTCATTGCTCAGAACTTAATATCCGCAGTAGACTCAGATTTTACTACAACGACTGCAAATCAAATCGTTGATACATTTACTAAAACTTTATATAGGACTACGAAATATATCGCGCAGATTGAACATGATTCCAATAATAAATACCATAGTGAAGAGATATTACTTACACATAATGGAACAACGGTTGCTATGACTACGTACGCTCAACTGTTACTTGATTCGAATCTAGGTTCATTTGATGCAGATATTAGTGGAAGCTTAGTGAGATTAAAATTCACACCGACTTATACAAATACTAGTGTAAAGCTTAGAGCAATTAGGACTAGCGCATAATGGCTACAAAAATTAAAGGTGGAAATATAAGTGTACCGGCTATTGATGAGCTTGAGAATAATTTAGAAGCTCGTATATCTAAGCCCGGTAACCTGAAGATTAGAAGAGCAATTACCAATCTCGTTGACTCTGACTATGTTGGTGCAAGGTCTGCTGCGGGTGGCGCTGATTCAGCTTCAGTGATAGGAATTGTGGATAGTCGATTTAAATTTAATCCTAACTCTGTCTCTTCTAATGTGACGGTAGACTCAAACGAAAACGCTATGGTCGTAGGACCAATTGATGTAGATTCTGGCGTAACAATAACAATCAATGGAACGTTTATGGTATTCTAATGACTAGCGCAATTGGCATAAAAAAGATACAACACCCGAATGGCGCAAACGCTTTGACAGTTAATACTGCTGGCGTAATTACATTTGATCAAAAGCTTGTATCAGCATCTACGGACTCTTCTACATTTGCCGGTAAAATTATGGCAAATAGAGGTATTACTGCCTATGGTAATAATTCAACTGGTGTGAATGCGCCAATACTAATAACCGACGAAAATAGTAATGTAGTTACCTTCGGCTTAACAAATCCTGGC
>Ga0213868_10002142_pt1 | contig 18965 bp, 19 predicted proteins | sample PICome_9_FD_160087 | JGI IMG/M metagenome (GOLD analysis project Ga0213868, IMG submission 160087) | Coastal seawater microbial communities near Pivers Island, North Carolina, United States - PICO127 | ecosystem: Environmental > Aquatic > Marine > Coastal | place: USA: North Carolina...
TAAGCGTATAGACCACCTCGCGCAAACCATGAGCTATGATGAGATGCTCAGTTGGTCGCTGTTTTACACGACCCTCTTCGACATGCAAAAATCACCGATGGTCGATGTGGTCGATCCCGATGGTTTGGTACGAAGCCGAGCACTCGAAACACCTAGCGGATCTTTTAGGATTACCTTGAACGGCGCAGAAACCCACCGTACAATGGCCGGTAGTTTCCTCGCAGATAGTTTTGGCGCGTCGGTTCAGCACATTGCATTGGAAACTGATGATATCTTTGCCACCCTCGACGAGATGGGAAAACGTGATTTCGAACCACTCCCGATATCCAACAATTACTACGCCGACCTTGTGGCGCGGTTTGATCTGGCACCCGACCTTCTAGAAGCTCTCAAGGCAGGCAACATTCTATATGATGAAGATGCCGAAGGTGCATTTTTCCAGTTCTATTCCCGCCCCTATGCGGGAGGTATGTTTTTTGAGATCGTCCAACGAAAGGATGGGTATGCTGGATACGGCGCACCCAACGCCCCCTTCAGGATCGCTGCGCAAAAGCGCCTCTTGCGGCCAAAAGGGATGCCAAAGTTTTGACGCCATGTAAGACCTGAGATTCTCTAGAAAACCATGTCCTCTCCAGTGATCTCGCAGCTTAAATCGAGGCTTTCGTCGATAACGACAACGCACACCAGATAGAAGCTCGCACGCGTTTGGCCAAAGCTTTATTCTGGTTCAACTGTGCCCAGATTTTTCAAAAGTCGGTCCAGCCTACCCAGCAAACCGTCATCGCCCGGAGCGGCTCCCGCATCTGTGACCTGATCTTGCCAGATCGCACTTGCAGCGCTCATATGGTTTGGCAGCCCCAGATCAGCCAGCGTTATGGCGACCTCACGCATCTCGGATACGCGACGTGAGCCATGCACCATGATCCGTTCGAGATTGTAAATGCCACGTTTGCGCTATGCTACACTCGGATCCGACGCCTCAAGCGCACCGATCACGGCCTCTTCGACCCTAGCACGGAGCGCGGCCAAAAAGCACTCGGTCGTCAGTGCTTCGAGCCCTTTGATCATGACGGATCGTCTTATCTTGATGGATGATGCCTGCCCGACCATGTCACCAACGATCTCCGCACACATATCCAAAGTGCCCAATGCCACGGCGGCCTCTTTGGCATGCAGCCTGGCGATCTATAGGGGCACGTGATGTAGCTTTGGATGGACAGGCACCATGACGGCCACATCAACATATCGCCCACTAGCGGCTTCGACGACTTCAGATTCATAGCGATTTATGTCCGGCGCACAGGAATTGCAATCAAACCAGAAAGCGCCCTTTTGAACCCCTACGGCTCCGGTCTGTGCTGCAGCAAAAGCCTGTTCTTCTGTCACCTCCGAAAAAACGAAAGTAGCATCCATCAGCGCAGCATGCGGTGCGTTCGAACCAGCGACACCAGCCCTTTCAAACCGCGCGGTCATCTCGGCAGATGTTGTTGGATCCACAATCTTGGCATCATACCCGACAATTCGATCCGGATCATCGAGCGCCCAGCCGAACACAAACGCATTCGCGGCCTCTCCGAAGCCGATGAGGGCAATTTTCTTGGTACTCAAAGTGTTGGCGGACATAGCGCGATCTCCCAAGGTCTGGCCCAGTATTCGATTATCTGATGCGTTCCGGCTAAAAATCATACTGCGAAAAGGTGCGTCGTTCGGCCAACTCCTGTCCACAATTCCGCGCGTTTAAGTCACGACGACCTCACTGCTTGGGACCCCACAGTGACGATCTGTTTTGTTAATGAATGGGCTGTGTTAAGCGCGCAGCCACACACCTGTAGCAAATCCGGAAGTGCCATAAACTCAAGAACCCACGCGGTCCCTGACCGCTCCTGTTCATGCACCATTGCAACGTTGAGCAGCGTTGCCTGCTGTGCAGAATACTGCGCAAGTGTGACCAGCATTTCAGACAGAATTGGGTTTTGCTTGTGGGGCATTGCAGAAGACGACCCACCTGATTTTAGTGTTATATCCTCAGGGCCACGCTGGGCCATCATCGCGGTGTCCTGACCCATCTTGGCAAGGCTACCTGTTAGCCGCGCAATGAATGATCCAAGCTCGGCTATGTCTGCGCGTGTGGTGTGCCAAGCGTGCCCTAGATCTCGCACACCCAACCTCGCCGCGAACGCAGCCCCCAACTCCGCAGCCTTTTCATGATCACGCAGTCCAACAGGACCGCCCCACTGTAAAACGGCCAATTTGACTGCCATTTGGTCCAACGTAGAGATGTAATCACTCAGTGGGCGTTGCCATGTCAAAATTCTCGCATCAGCCGTGACCGGCAGCGCAGCCTGCATACGCGTGTAACCCATCAAATACCGCCCACCGTTCTGGCCAGCCAAGAACTGCAAAGCGTCATTTAACGCCACAAGTCGCTCCCGGAACAACTCAAATATGGGCGCAAGCGATAACGTAAGGGCGGTGTCCATCACGTCTTGTGACGTAAGACCGACGTGCAAAACTTCTTTAAAGGGTTCGGGCGCAGTTGCCTTAAGTGTCCTGACAAACGCAGGGATCGGCAAGCCATCTTGCACCACACCCGCACGCAACATGTCGTCTTCAATTACAACTGACATGATGTAATCAACCGCCTTCTCGCAGATCTTGCGGTCAGCGGCACCAACATCAGACAGCGCCATCGTCCATGCCGCCTCGATCTTGCGGAAGCGCATCAGCTCGGAGGCAGGTGACAAAATGTCGGCAACTTCAGGATCGGCAAACAATCCACCAAACCACGCATGCGTCAGCATAGAGGTCATGATTGCACCGTCCGTAGCCCCAGAATGGCACGGGTTTGCGCGATGGTTGCTACCGGGCGGTTGTACTTGGAACACAAATCTGCGGCCCGCGCGATGAGGGCGGCATTTGACGGAGCAAGTGCGTCGCGATCCAGCCTCACGTTATCCTCAAGCCCTGCCCGCGTATGTCCCCCCGCGGCGATAGCCCATTCGTTTAAAATAATCTGATCCGGCCCAATTCCGGCAGCACACCATTGTGCGTGAGGTGCTCGATCCTTCATGAATTGGACATAGAAATCGAACACCGTCTTATCCGCAGGCATCGCGTTTTTCACGCCCATGACAAATTGCACATAAAGACGCCCCGGAAGGAACCCTTCGTCGTGCAGCTTGATCGCTTGCAAGATATGACTGAGATCGAATGCCTCGACTTCAGGTGTTATACTGTATCGAGTCATCTCGCTCGCCAGCCAGGCCACTAGATCAGGCGGATTTTCATAAACGCGGGTGGGGAAATTGTTGGACCCAACCGACAGAGACGCCATATCCGGGCGCAACGGCAACATGCCGCCGCGGGTTTTCCCTGCTCCAGATCGCCCGCCGGTCGAAAACTGGATCACGACGCCGGGGCAATGCTTTTCTAACCCTTCCTTAAGGGCTGCAAATCTTTCCGGGTCCGAAGAAGGCGTCCCGTCATCATTGCGGACGTGGGCATGAATAATGCTTGCGCCCGCTTCGACGGCCGCATGACTGCTTTCGATCTGTTCGCTTACCGTGATGGGAACCGCAGGATTGTTCGCCTTGGTGGGTAGTGATCCGGTTATGGCGCAGCAGAGGATGCAAGGGTTTTCAGACATCAAAGAACACCGTTTCATTTGGACCCTGCAGATAAATGTCGGTGTGATAGCCGGTGTCGGTTTGCACCGCGATCATTGTGCTTGCGCGGTTGCCGGCTAATGCAAAAACCGGATCGGCGCTATTATCTTCGTCGGGAAAGTAGATACGCGTCGTCAGGCCAAGATTGATGCCCCTTGCGACGATCCACAACAGTATATGAGGGGCTTGATTGCCAATCCGTCCGGGCCTCAGCGTTTCGAATTGAAATTGGCCGGTGTCGGCATGGCTTGGCTGACGCCCCCAGTTGCTAAACCCTTCTGTCGTGAACCCTCCGTCGGGCCCGGCTTGCCATATCTCGATCAACGCATCCGTCAACGCGGCCCCGTCTCCGTCATAGACGCAACCGGTCAACACTATGCGCTGCCCCGCGACGTCTCCTTGGATCATCGTCGCGCCAAGATCGTGGCCGTTATACATACGGCGCAGCCCCGCGAACGACGGAACACAGCCGATGTGAACATAGGGCCCTGCAGTTTGGGATGCGGATTCTTTCAGATCAGTCATCATGTTCCCTCCATCTGATTTTCAAACGGCGTGGCTGATCGCCCCCGAAGCACAATGTCAAAGCGGTAAGCGCGGATGTCCATCGGCACCGTTTTGTCCATATCGAGGCGCGCGACCAAGCGGTCTATCGCATCCGCATCCGGAATGGATTGTACGATTGGGCAGAGCGCGATGTGGGGGTCGCCTTCAAAATACATCTGCGTGATCAGCCGTTGTGCAAAGCCGTCACCAAAGACGGAGAAATGAATATGCGCCGGGCGCCAGTCGTTGCCGCCATTGGGCCACGGATAAGGCCCCGGCAGAATGGTACGGAAACTGTACGATCCGTCAGCGCCAGAGATACAACGGCCACAGCCGCCGAAGTTGTCGTCCAGCGTGGCAAGGTAGCCGTCTTTCTTGTGTCGATATCTGCCTCCTGCGTTGGCCTGCCAAACCTCTATCAGTTTGTTTGGCACCGGATGCCCGTCTTCATCAAGCAACTTGCCATGAACAATAATGCGCGGTCCTATCGCGGTTTGACCTGCGGCAGCGTAGTTGATTATCAGATCGTCATCGAGTTCGCCCAATGTGTCATGCCCGAACGTCGGCCCCGCCATTTCTGTCGCGGTTGGTGCATAATGCAGACGAGTATGTTGTGGCGCACGTAGATGCGTGGACCGGTACTTTGGCGCCAGCGGCTGTGGATGCCAATCTAGGTCGCGTGGTCTAATCAAGTATTCAGTCATGATCGCCCTCCTTCATTTCGCGAAGTGTTTGTTTTGATAGCTTAAGCGCATGGTTTGCACGCGGCACGCCCGCATAGATCGCAACATGTTGGAACACCTCGCGGATATCGCTTTCGGAGGCTCCAGTTCGTGCGGTAGCGCGGATATGCATCGGAATTTCTTCAAAGTTTCCCAGCGCTGCCAGCAACCCAAGGGTCAACATTGACCGTTCGCGCCTTGAAATAGCATCACTCGCCCAAACCGTTCCCCATGCTCCCTCCGTAATCAGCGTTTGAAACGCAGTATCGAATTCGCTTTTGTTTGCGCTAGCGCGATCGACGTGAGCATCGCCCAACACTGCGCGGCGTATGGCCATTCCTGCGCTGTAGCTGTCATTTCTCAAAGCAGTTTTCTCAACAAAGTTGGTGATGATGTCAGCGACCTGAGCAGGCGCATCAAGGCAAGGCAGATGGCCCGCCACAGAAATGGTTTCCAGCGTTGCGCCATCGATCAAATCCGCCAGCTCCGCTACCATGGCGGGGCTGACCGATCCGTCCTGACCACCGGCGATACAGACCGTCGGCGCGGAAATTCTAGCGGTTTGTTCTGTCAGATCAGAGTCGCGTAGGGCGGCGCAAGTGTTGATATATCCAACAGTCGAATTCCGCCGCAGCATCGCTTTGTGGCCTGCGACTTCGTCGGGGTGGCTAGATTGAAATTCAGCAGAAAACCACTGATCGATAATGCTGCCTGCAAGCGTGTCAAAACCTTCTGATTGAACCTTCTCGATGCGTATATCCCATCCCGCTTCATTCCCGATCTTTGCCGCTGTATTGCTCAGCACCAAGCCGCGGATCAGATTTGGACGACTGACCGCAAGGGATTGCGCGATTTTCCCGCCAATGGAAACACCACACACGATCACATCTTTCAAAGCCAAATAATCTAGCAAGGCGATAAGGTCATCAACAAAAAGCTCAATGGTATAGGGCGTATCAGTTATGCCACTCGCCCCCTGCCCACGCAAATCGTAAGTCAAGATTGCGCGGTTCGCACCAAGCTTAGAGATCACGCCATCCCAAATACTCTGATCGCTCCCGAGAGAATTAATGAAGACCACCACTGGTCCAGCGCCAGCGCGGTAGCGGTATGCGGTCAGATTTTCGTTCAAGGTCTTGAATTGCATGAAGTGTCCCCGGGCGATTGTGATCAGTCGAGAGGTAGGCCGACATAATTTTCAGCAATGCTGCGCGAAGCGGCCTCCGATTGCATCACATAATCGAACTCGGCGCGCTGCATTTTTTTCTCGAACGGGGAATGGTTAGGAAACTGGTGCATCAAATTGCTCAAATACCACGAAAACCGTTCAACCTTCCAAACGCGCGCCAGAGCCGTTTGCGAATATGTGTCGATGAAGTGGGTGTTGTTGTTGGCATACCGCTTCTCCAATCCGCGGGCTAGTATGCGGATATCAGCCACTGCAAGGTTCAGACCTTTGGCACCGGTAGGTGGCACGATATGCGCCGCGTCGCCTGCCAAGAACAAATTCCCGTAACGCATAGGTTCGGCCACAAAGGATCGCAATGGCGCGATACTTTTTTCAAACGATGGACCTGTCTTGAGGTTTGACGCCAGATCTGGCCCGATCCTTATGGCGAATTCCTTCCAGAACCTTTCGTCAGGCCAATCGGCAACATTATCGTTTGTATCGCACTGGATGTAATAGCGACTGCGCGTGGCCGACCGCATGGAGCATAGTGAAAACCCACGTGGATGATTGGTGTAGACGCATTCCATGCTGACCGGTGGACGTTCCGTCAGTATACCGAGCCAGCCAAAGGGATACACGCGCTCGTATATTTTGAGCACGTCGGCAGGAATTGACTGACGGGCAACTCCGTGAAATCCGTCGCATCCGGCGATGTAATCGCAAGTGATCTCAACATCGGTGCCTGCATGGCGAAAAGCAACCACTGGACGATCGGATTTCAGAGCCGTGAGAACGACATTTTCGACATTAAAAAAGAACCGTCCGCCTTGATCTGTGCGTTTGGCAAACAAGTCTTTGGTAACTTCAGTTTGCCCGTAAGCGAGGACGGTCTGTCCCGTCAGCGCTTTGATATTAATGTGATGTGACGTGCCCTCAAACGCCAGATCAAGCCCGTGGTGCACGATCCCTTCTCTCTCAAGGCGATCAGAAACGCCCGCTTGCGCAAACGTCTCGACCGTTCCCTGTTCCAAGATGCCTGCCCGCACCCTTGCCTCGATGTAGGCGCGGTCCTTACGGTCAATTACTATGTTGTCGATCCCTGCTTGGGCCAATAGTTGCGATAACAGCAGACCTGCGGGGCCAGACCCGACAATACAGACAGAGGTGGCGTGATGGATCGTCATAAGAACCTTTTTAGCGAGGCAAGATTTTCGTTTATATTGGTTGAAACTGTCCAAACATGGCAGAGGTTCTGCCCTTTAAGCGTTGCTATTCCTGAACCGTAAAAGAAGCTTGGGGAGAAACAAGAGTTTCAAGGGCCGTGCGACTGCCAACAAAAGCAATACTTGAACCGAAAATCGAATTGCAAATTCCAACCTGCCAAACGCCGCCTACCCCGTCGCTCTCTCGATTCTGGCCGTCGCAACCCCTTGATATAAAACTGAATAAGGCAACATGTTCGTCGCACTTTCAGCCACCCTACATATGGTCTGCACAGGCAAAACTATAACCGGGTTTCTGCCCTTGCGCCTTGCAAATTTATTTTTGCTTCATCCGATTCATTCCCATAATTGTATACATTATGCGCTTAGAAACCCACGATCCGGCATTTATCTCGCCCGAATCGCTTGCTTCATTAAAGAATTGTATACACAATTGAATTGTCTTGTCAGCCTGCCCGAACCCGCAATACAATTGGAGCCCCACTTGAGTGTCCGCAGCGTCAGCCAACTCGATCGGGCCTTGCTTGGCCTAAGGTCCCTTGTGATGTCTGGGGTCTTTTCTGGTGGGCAGCGTTTATCAGAGGTGTCTGTCGCCACGAAGTTGGGCACGTCCCGCACTCCACTCCGCCAAGCCATGGACCGGCTTGTGACCGAAGGGTTGCTGGAACGGATCGAAACGGGCGGTTGCCGTGTCGCGACATTTACCCGGGAAGATATTGCAGACGCGATTGAAGTGCGTGGAGTTATCGAAGGCACCGCTGCACGCATGGCCGCGGAACGCGGTGTAGATCCCAATGCCCTTCAAACTGCCAATAATGTTCTCGACCTGATCGACGCTGCAATCGCGCATCCCGACGGGCTCGATTTCGACGGCTACGTCAGACACAATGCGCGGTTCCATCAACTGTTGTCTCAATTTCCGCGCAGCCCGATTATTCGCCGCGAAATCGAACGGATAAATCTTCTGCCACTCGCCTCGCCGTCTTCATTTCTCAGTGACCAAGCGGTTATTCCCGACTTTCAGGAGTCATTGCGCTACGCCCAGCGTCAACACCGCGCCATTTTGGAAGCCATTACAAACCGTGAAGGTGCGCGGGCAGAGGCTTTGGCCCGCGAACATGCTCGGCTCGCACTGATCAATTTTAACTTCCTGACCGATGTCCAACCCACGCTGTCAAAAAATGTGCCTGGTTTGGCGTTGGTCGCTTCAACCTAGAACCCCGAAAGGAAACCGCCCTTGTCCAGTCTCAGTTCCATCATGGCCCAGCACGCAAATCCCGTCGACATGTTGCGCAATTCCAAGATCGGGATGTATGTCTATCCCGTCGTCGCCCCCGAATTCACCAACTGGCGGGATGAGCAAGGCGCTTGGCGCAATCATGCGGTGCTGTTCGATCAGTCCCACCATATGGATGAATTGATCGTCGAAGGCCCCGAAGCCGAGAAATTCCTCGCCTACGTGGGGATCAACGGCTTTGGCAATTTCGATCTGAACCGCGCCAAGCATTTTGTCCCAGTGACCCCTGCAGGCCACGTCATTGGCGATATGATCATTTTCCGCGAGCGCACGGACAAATTCATCCTGGTGGGCCGCGCACCGACGGCCAATTGGGTTCGTTTTCAAGCGTCGATCGGCGAATGGCAGGTCCGTTTGTTTCACGATCCACGCTCCAACAGCCGTCCCGATGGCGAACGCATCCTGCGCACCCATTACCGTTTTCAGATCCAAGGCCCTGACGCGCCCGCGATCTTCGAGAAAATCAACGGCGGCCCCGTGCCTGACATTCCATTCTTCCACGTGGACGAAATCAACATCGGGTCCAAGAAGGTACAGGCGTTGCGTCATGGCATGGCCGGCGCACCGGGTCTGGAAATCTGGGGCCCCTACGCGGACAAGCACTACATCCAATCTACAATCCAACAGGCCGCGCGCGATATCGGCGTGAACCTCGTGCAGGTCGGCAGCCGCGCCTATTCGACCAACACCTTGGAATCCGGATGGATTCCATCACCCCTGCCCGGCATCTATACTGGCGATGGTATGATGCAGGACTACCGCGACTGGCTGAGCGCCGACAGCTACGAGGCTGCGGGCTCCATCGGTGGCAGCTACGTGTCCAGCGACATTTCCAACTATTATGTGAACCCTTACGAGCTTGGCTATGGGTTCTACATCGGTTGGAAAAAGGACGACTTCATCGGCAAGACCGCATTGCAAAAGATGAAAGATGGCCCGAACCGCAAAAAGGTCACGTTCGAATGGAACAAAGAAGACGTTCTGAAAATCATCGCCAGCGGACTTGAGCAAGGCACGCCTTACAAGTGGATCGATTTCCCGCAGCCCAACTACGCCTCGTCCTCTGCGGATATGGTGATGCAAGGCGATAAGATGATGGGGATGAGTATGTTTAACGGCTACAGCTGGAACGAACGCTGTTTCCTCAGCCTCGGAGTGGTCGACCTGTCCGTTCAGGTCGGCGACGTGTTGACCATGAAATGGGGTGAGCCAGAACAGACCGGCAAGACATCTGCTGAGGCCCATCAACAGACCGAAATCCGCGTGCGCGTGTCCGATACGCCGTACGCAAAAGATGCCCGTGAAAACTACGCGGACAGCTGGAGAACGAAGGCCGACTAAGGCCAAGCAGACGGCGGGCAGCCAAGACTGGCGCCCGCCGATATCATCCAAAATGTCGACACTGGGAGGTACAGACATGAAATTCACGACCCTATTGGCCGCATCGGCCATCTCGTTTGCGGCGACACTGCCTGCAAATGCTCAAGAGCTTAGCTTTGCCAATTTCACACCACCCTTTCACACGGTGAATGCGTCCGTGATAGAAAAACTCAACTCGATCCTGTCTGACGCAACAAACGGCGAAGTCACCGTACGCGGCTATCACGGCGGTGAGTTGGGCGCAGGTCCGGTTGAACAATACATCCGTGTCGTTCAAGGCGTGGCCGATATGGCATGGGGCCTTCCTGGCTACACTTCTTCGCAGTTCGAAAAGACGATGATCGTCGAGCTGCCCGGCACTTTGACCAACGAAGACCACGGTTACGCTGCGATGTGGGCCGCCTATGATGATCACCTTGCGAACGAATTTCCCGGCACAGTGCCTGTCGCTCTTTGGACGTCCGAACCTAACGTGTTCATCATGCGTGACGCGGTCATCCGCACGCCTGCCGATCTGGCAGGCTTGAAAATTCGTGTTGCCGGTGCCACGGCGGCCGATATCGTGACGGCCCTTGGCGCAACACCTGTGCAAATGCCGATCAACCAAGTCTACAACGCGATGCAGACCGGCCTGATCGACGGCGTCATCACGGGGGCCTCAACACTCAATGACTTCAAACTCGACGAAGTGGCCAACAGTTACACATTTGGAGCGAACCTTGGCCGCTTGTCGTTTTATGCGGTTATGACTGAAGGCGTTTACGATGGGCTAAGCGATGAGGCCAAAGCGGCGCTCGACAGTCCCTCTAACCAAACTGTATCCCAAAGTGCCGAAGACGCGTGGAACGCTACAGCTGACGCAGGCGTGGCCACCGCCCGCACATTGCCTGAAAACTCCTTTGTTGACCTGACTGATGAAGAAGCTGCGGCTTTCGCCGAAGTGATCGCATCCGTGACGGGCCAATATGTTGAGGCCGTTGGTGGACAAGACGCGCTCGCCGCGATGCAGGCCGACTAGACCATGCTTGCGCAATTGCGCACTGCCGCGGACAGGCTGATCGGCCTGTCCGCGAACATTGGCGCCCTCGGCCTGCTGGTTGAGGTCGCAGTCATATTGACGGACGTCATTGGGCGCGCTTTTGGTTATCCACTTTATGGCAGCCAAGACATAATAACGATGGCCATGGTGATTTTGGTGTTCGGCGGCATGGCCATGTGCGACCGCGACGGTGGCCACATTGCAGTGGACCTTTTCGAACCCCGATATCCTGATTGGTTGAACCGCGGGATTGATATTTTTGCGGCTCTTCTGGGCGCACTTATCTTCGCATTTATTGCCTACTCCATTCTCGAAAGCGCCAAACTGAGTGTGATGCTGAACCTGTCCACCAACCTTTTGCGACTGCCCAAGGCTTGGTTCCAATGGGGTCTTGCCGGCCTGTCTATTCTGACCGCTCTTGGCATGCTTCTTCGCGCCGCCGAACTGAGCATTTCAGGTCGCGATGTGCGCATTAAACAGGGCCCACAAGTATGAGCGTCGAAGCAATCGGTCTCGTCGGGATCACCACTCTACTTATACTGCTGGCTCTGCGGGTTCCCGTCGCCTTCGCGATGTTTCTGGTGGGCTTCGTCGGTATTTGGACCGTGCGAGGGTGGGATGCGGCGATGGGCCTTTTGGGGTCTGAAACCTTTACAATCGCTTCCTCGCCCGAGCTTGTCGTCGTTCCACTGTTTATTCTGATGGGCAATGTCGCCACCGCGACAGGAATGAGCCGCCAGCTTTTTGACGCTGCATATGCTATGGTAGGTCACATCCGGGGCGGGCTGGCCTCGGCGACGGTTATCGGATGCGGCGGGTTTGCTGCACTGTCAGGATCATCCGTCGCGTCCGCATTGACCATGGGCAAGGTATCGTTGTCAGAAATGGAACGGTTCAAATACGACCCCCGCCTGTCCACTGGCGTCGTTGCGGCAGGTGGGACGTTGGGTATTCTCATCCCCCCGTCTACAGGCTTCGTGATCTTCGCCATTCTGACCGAACAATCTATCGGACGTCTGTTTCTTGCAGGCGTGCTTCCGGGTCTTTTGCTGCTCGCGATGTTCATGCTAACCGTTTCGATCATCTGCTTTTTCCGCCCGTCGGCTGGCCCACGCGGACCCGTCACATCATGGGAAGAAAAGCGACGCGCAATCGGCGGCGCACTTCCTATTCTCGCCGTCATCGTGACGACGATCGGCGGCATTTATGGCGGATTGTTCTCCCCTGTCGAGGCCGCTGGTGTTGGTGCGGGACTGGTCATCATTTACGGTCTCATCAAACGGCGCTTGTCTTTAGCGGATTTCTGGCAGGCTGCACGCAGTTCCATTGTAACCACCGCAACCGTCATGTTGATCTTGATTGCCGCACACGTCATGAACCCGTTTATCGCGCTAAGCCATCTGCCGACATATGTAGGGGAAACTTTGGTCGGGCTGGACTTGCCCGTGCTGGGCATCCTTGGGCTGATGCTCATGGTCTACCTCGTGCTTGGCTGTTTTCTCGAAGGGTTCGCGATGCTGGTGCTAACCCTGCCGATCTTCTTTCCGGTCGTACTGGAATTAGGTATCGATCCAATCTGGTTCGGCGTCCTTGTGGTTCTGACATTGGAAATGGGACTGATTTCGCCCCCTGTCGGGATCAACGTATTCATCGTCAAATCCGTCGCTCCCAAGGTCTCGCTCGCCGACATCTTTCGCGGCGTCGCCCCGTTCTGGCTGGCGATGTTTGTAACATTGATTATCCTGATCGCTTTTCCACAAATCTCTTTGGTCTTGCCCAACACCATGTTCAACTGACAACTGATCGGGCCATGAGGATACAGACGCCATGAATGATATCGCACACCTTGGTCACGTCGAACTCTACACAGACCAGTTCGATGCCAGCCTTGATTTCTTCACCCGCGTTTACGGTCTGACCCTGACAGAACAGGTCGCAGGCAGCGCCTATTTGCGGGCGTTTGACGACTATGAGCATCACAGCCTGAAACTTACGCAGCATCACACAACGGGAGTGGGGCACATCGCCTATCGAGCGGCGTCTCAGGACGCGCTGGATCGACGGGTCGCCGCAATCGAGGCCAGCGGATACGAAGTGCTTGGATGGGTCGATGGCGAAACAGGTCACGGCCGTGCGTTCCGGTTCAAAGATCCATTCAACCACACCTTTGAAATTTACTGGGACACCGAGAGATATGAAGCGCCAGACGCAGAAAAACCCGCGCTGAAAAATATCGCGCAACGCTATCACGGGCGTGGCGTGTGCCCCCGCCGGATAGACCACCTTAACCTGCTAGCCACTGATGTGAGTGAATTTCGACGCTTCATGGAGGTCTGTTTGGGCAGCCGCGTCACCGAGATGATTCAACTCGACAACGGGCGCGTGGGCGGCGCATGGTTCACAATAAACAACAAGACCTATGATCTGGCTTGCACCGAAGAACACGCAAATGCGGACGGGCGGTTCCACCATCTGACCTATGCAACCGATCAACGCGAAGATATCCTGCGTGCAGCTGATATCTTCCTTGAAAACGGCGTGCACATCGAAACGGGCCCGCACAAACACGGCATACAAGGCACGTTTTTCCTTTACGTCTGGGAACCTGCGGGCAATCGGATCGAACTGGCCAATTCGGGCGCCCGCCTGATCCTCGCGCCTGATTGGAAACCTGTGATCTGGACCGAAACAGAACGCAAGAAAGGTCAGGCGTGGGGTCTTAAAACCATCGAAACATTCCACACCCATGGTACGCCACCCATCGGACCAAAGGACTGATAATAGTATCGTAGGACGCCAGCGGCATTGTCAGAAGAAACTGACTTGAGTCGCACCAGTCAGCGACCTGGCATCGCAAGATGACAAAACACGGCCTTTTCCGCTACTTCAAGACGTCTCCCGAGATCATTCGATTGGCATTGATGGAGTATGTTCGATTTCTACTCTCGCTTCGAAATGTAGAAGACTTGCTGCATAAACGCGGGATCGAGATCAGCCACGAAACTGTTCGGTTTTGGTGGAACAGAGTTGGCCCACTGTTTGCCGCGAAAATCCTTAAGAACCGTGTCAGTCGGGCACGATCTTGTACCAACTGGCAGTGGCATCTGGACGAAGTCTTTGTGAAGATCAACGGTGAGACCCACTACCTTTGGAGTGCAGTAGATCACGAAGGCGGGGTACTGGAAAGCTATGTGACAAAGAGTCGTGACCGAAAGGCTGCGTTGAAATTCCTCAAGAAAATAATGAAGTGCTACGGCCAGCCTGAATTTATCGTGAAGGACAAGTTAAGATCTTACGGTGCAGCAATGAATGTCATCGGAAACGCTAGCCGCCAAGATACGGGCCGCTGGCGAAACAATCGCGCCAAAAATTCCCACCTTCCACTTCGGCGACGAGAACACGCTATGCTGCGCTTCCGACGAATGCAAAGCATGCAGAAATTCGCGTCGGTTCACGCCACAATCTACAATCACTTCAATCAGCAACGTCAACTCAACTCACGCATCAGTTTTAAGCCTAACCGCGTCTCTGCTCTTTCCGTGTGGCGCCAACTCTGTTCAGAATAAGTTCCTGCGTTCGCGGGTTAACTGAGACTGGTTCGAATTAGACTGATGGTGTGGACGGCTCCACCCGAACGGCATCGCAATGTGCCATGCTGTCTGTGATGCAAGCGTCGCGATTCGAGTGTCTTTCGTTTGATCCTTTCTCGTTGCTGTAGAATACGCTTTTTGGCGCCTTAGGCACTGAGGTCAGACACAGTCGCCGCGATAGCTTGCGCCATTTCTTGTGTACCCGCGTTGCCGCCTAGATCGGCGGTACGTGTTGCAGGATCTATAAGACAGTATTGCACGGCTTGTTGGATGGAGAAAGCTGCTTGCGAAAACCCTGCGCCGCGCCCATTCGCGCCTAACCATTCCAAGAGCATGGCAGCGGACAGAACTAGTGATGCGGGGTTTGCGCTGTTCTTGCCTGCAAGATCAGGCGCTGACCCATGTTGTGCTTGCGCCATAGCGTGGCTTGGTCCTGCGTTCAGCGATGCAGCAAGCCCAAGGCTCCCTGACAATTCAGCTGCAAGATCAGACAAGATGTCGCCAAACATATTTGTGGTTACAATCACATCGAAGGCGCCAGGCTGGCGTACTAAAAGTGCAGCCATCGCATCAACCAAAACCTCGTCATAGACAACGTCAGGGTACCGCGCTGCCACCCTGCGCACCTCTTCGAGGAACAGTCCGTCAGATTGCCGCAATACATTGGCCTTGTGGACAGCTGTGACATGCCTTGCTTTGCGGGTCGCGGCGCGTACAAACGCGACTTCTGCAATGCGGGCACTTGCGGCACGTGTTACCTTGCGAAAAGCCAAAACCATGTCGGGGTCTGGCTGAATTTCACCCGTCCCACTGGCCATGTTTCGATCAGCGTAGAAACCTTCTGTATTCTCGCGAAAGATGATCAGATCAAATAATTTTCCGCAGGGTGGCGGATAGCCTTTGAACGTCTGTGCTGGTCGGATGTTGGCATAAAGATCCAGCGACTTGCGCAATACGCCAGAAGGATTAAGACCACCTTGCGCCACGGGTGGATATGAATTGTGCGATACCGGGCCAAGGACAATCCCATCCGCCCTGCGCGCCTTTTCAATCACCAAATCGGGGATGGTTGTGCCATGCGCATCCAAGGCTCCAAACCCGATTAAGGCTGTTTCAAACTGCAGCCCTAGTTGGAAACGACAATCTGCCGCCTGCAAAACGGTCTTTGTCGCGGCAACCAATTCTGGCCCGATCGCATCGCCATCTAACAAGAGAAGCCGTGTCATGTGCGTTGCTGCGCATCACGGATCAACGCGGCAAGCCGGTAAAATCCGTGAACCATCTTGGAATAAGGTGTCGTCAGGAAAAAGGTCAAAACAGTGCCGAGGTGAATGGCCAGCATCGGTCCAACCAACATCGAACCGGTCGCGGCATAAAGTATAAGGCCTGTAAACCCCGTCAGCCCCAAAAGCAGGACAAATGCCACTTCACCCCCCCAAGCATTCGCAGCGCCCAAGGCACGGTCAGACTGCAGCTTGAGAGCGATCAGCCAGCCCGAACCGATGGTCAACGTGATACCGCCCGGCACCCCAAGGAGCTTGGGTAGGGAGAAGAACCCATAAGGTGCTTCCAGACCGAAAACATAATGTAACACCGTTCCAGACGAGGTTGAGGCAAAGCACAGCAAAAACCCGTACATCACCAATTGATGTGCGAGCCTGCGTTTGTTGGAATACCGATCACCATCTTCGAAATTGCACCCCTGCCCTTGCCCGCCGCCCAGATTGCGCATGCTTGCGGCCGATGCAAATGCGTCTCGCAGGTGCGCAAATGTAATCCGCGCCCCACCGACATCGCGCCAGTAACTATGTAGGCCAATGCCAATCGCGACAAACGGCAATAAGAACGTCGGTGCGAAGATCGCGACCATTCCTGCATGGGACAAATAAGCATAAAACCCGTCGCCAGACGCAGGTCGCAGGGACACCAACGCCGTGAAAAGCAACGCAAGTCCCACGACAAGGGCAAGTGCTATAGACGTGCCACTGCGTTGGAAAGCCCCGGCAAGGCCCTGCGGCCATGCATAGCGATCCCAACTGTCTTGTCTAACTTCGGCCAAAATACCGGGCAGGTTCAAGTCAAATTCATGCGGAGCCGTGTATTGGCATGCGTAATAGCAGCCGCGGCAATTGTGACACAGGTTCGCAAGCTGGGTAATGTCACCATCTGCAAAGGCTCGCTGTTTCGTAATCGCTGGAAAAACTGCACAATAGCCTTCGCAGTAGCGACAGGCGTTGCAAATCTCAATCTGCCGCCGGGCCTCTTCGGTTGAGTTCAGGGTAGCGAGGTTGATTGTATCAAGTGACATGTGCGGCGGCCTCCTTGCCTGCAATCCGGCCAAAGACGGTGCCGATGGTCATTCCAAAGCCGGCCAAATATCCTTGACCAAGAATTGAACCCGCCATGATTTCCCCAGCCGCCCAGACGTTTGACATACGGCCCAACGTCCCTGTCACCCGCGCCGTTTCATCGACCTTAAGGCCGAGGTATGTGAACGTGACACCAGGGCGCAATTCATAACCATAAAACGGAGGTTCAGTGATCGGACGTGCCCAATTGGTTTTCGGTGGGATCAGACCTTCGGTTGCCAGGCCATCCAATTCGTTGCCGTGAAACGTGCCCGGGCGACAGGCTTGGTTGAAAGTTTCGACCGTCTTCTTCAGCACGTCACCGGAAATACCAAGCTGCTGACCCAATCCGTCGATCGTGTCAGCTTGAATGGGTGGGAACACGGATGGCATGAAAGCATCAATGCTTTTGGAATCGATAACCGAATAGGCCACTTGATCAGGCTGCGCGGCAACAAGACGACCCCAGATCGCATAGCGCTTGGGCCAAACGTCTTCACCTTCGTCGTAAAACCGATGACCATCTTTGTTCACAACCACCGAAAACGGAACGCAATCCAGCCGCGTGACGATGCCACCGTCAAATTTCGGTGCGCGCCCGTCGATGGCAACCGCATGGCATTGCGTGGGGTCACCAACACTTTCAGCACCCTGATCAAGCATATCTTTCAAAACAACACCTCTATTATAAGGCGTCCCCCGAATGAGAAAATTCTTTGCAGCCGGACCCCAGGCTCGGGCAAGCCATTCCAGATCGGCCTGAAATCCGCCAGAGGCCAAGACGACAGCCTTGCCGTTGATCCGCACCGGCACACCTTCGATTTCACAGTCAACGCCACTGAAGACGCCATCCGCAATATCGACATGTTTCACCTGTGCCGCATAGCGCACAGTCGCACCAAGGTCAGCGGCGCGGTTGTAATAGGAATTCACCAGCGCCTTTCCTCCCCCCAAAAAGAACGCGTTAGTTCGTGACAACGATAGCGTGCCAGATAGCGATGGCTGAAATCGCACGCCCTGCTTTTCCATCCATGGCAGGCATGATTCTGATGTGCGGATCGTCATGCGAGCAAGATCTTCGTCGGTTTCACCTTTAGTAACCCGCAACAGATCGTCAAAGTATTCGTCTTCTTCATAGCTATCGGTCAGAACCGAGAGCGGTCCCTGGTGCATGCAGCGAAAGTTGCGGGTGTGACGCGAGTTGCCGCCACGATAATCAATCGGCGCGCCTTCCAGAATGATGACGCTAGCCCCTATTTCAGCGGCTTCGATCGCAGCACAAAGGGCAGCGTTCCCACCACCAACAACAACAACATCCCAATTTTTGTCGCCAACGTTCATTACATTTTTCCTTCGTTATCGCTAGCGCGAAACTGGCGCAGACGGATTTGATGGGCTGCGCTTATATGGGTGCGCATGATCATTTCAGCCGCCTCAGCATCACGCTTACGCAATGCAACCAGCACCGCCTCATGCTCCTGCTGCGCCTGCGCTGCGCGATCACGATCGCCCATTGTCGAAGGACCTAGGATAAGAAGTGTCTTTTCGAGGGCTGCGACCGCGTCAGTCAAGAATCTGTTGCGGGCAGAGTTCAAAAGGGTCCGGTGAAAATGGCGGTTCAATTCATAAAGCTGCGCGTCGTCCGATAATGCTAACGCCATTTCGCCCGAAATCGCCTCCAGCTCGGCCAGCTCAACATCAGACGTGGTGCGCGCGGCAAGTCGAGCCGCGGTGCCTTCAAGAACTGTGCGCATTTCGTATAGTTCGGTCACTTCGCGATAATTCAGCCTGCGGATGCTCGCCCCGACGCGCGGGATATGAACGACTAGACCGTCCGCTTCAAGCGCGCGAATTGCCTCACGGACGGGGGTGCGACTGATGCCAAGACGCGCAGCAAGGTCCGCTTCCGTCAATCTGTCACCGGGACGCAAGGCCCCCGCACGGATTTCGGAAATCAAACGCTGATATGCATCCTGACCTTGGC
>Ga0213868_10002144_pt1 | contig 18957 bp, 15 predicted proteins | sample PICome_9_FD_160087 | JGI IMG/M metagenome (GOLD analysis project Ga0213868, IMG submission 160087) | Coastal seawater microbial communities near Pivers Island, North Carolina, United States - PICO127 | ecosystem: Environmental > Aquatic > Marine > Coastal | place: USA: North Carolina...
CTCATCAGCACCGTGCGGCCCGTTGGGCTTCCTTGGCGGCCTTTAAAGTTTCTGTTTGAGGACGAGGCACAAAGCTGGTCACCTTGGAGCTTGTCGGGGTTCATCGCTAAACACATTGAACACCCCGCTTCACGCCATTCAAAACCTGCGTCGATGAATATCTTGTCGAGTCCTTCTTTTTTACAAATGACTGCGGTGATCTGAGAACCAGGAACGGCCAGCGCCTTGACTCCCTCTGCAACCTTGTGGCCCTTCAAGTACTTGGCCACCTCACGGAAATCGGAGAGACGCCCGTTGGTGCAAGAACCGATGAAAGCGACGTCTACATGGGTACCTTTAATGGCAGCACCTGCAGGCAGCTTCATATATTCAAGAGCCTCTTCGATACTTGCGCGCTCAACCTCATTCTTGGCCTGAGCAGGATCTGGGATGGACTCAGAAATAGCCACCCCTTGATCGGGAGAAATACCCCAAGTTACGGTGGGTTCGATGTCTGCTGCATTGATATTAACGATATCGTCATACTGAGCATCGGCATCAGACGCGTAGGACTGCCAGCGTTCAACCGCAGCATCCCAGTCATTATCCTTGGGTGAGTATGGACGATTTCTGAGGAATTCAAAGGTCGTAGCATCAGGATTAACATAACCACAGCGGGCTCCACCCTCGATGGACATGTTACAAACCGTCATGCGTTCCTCCATCGTGAAACCATCAAAAATGCTACCACCATATTCGTAGGCGTAACCAATACCGCCATTAGCACCGAGTAGTCTGATGATGTGCAGTGCCACATCCTTGGCGTAGACACCAGGACTCAACTCGCCGTCAACATTGATACGGCGCACTTTCAGGCCCTCCATGGCAATGGTCTGCGTTGCTAATACGTCGCGCACCTGCGTTGTGCCGATACCAAAAGCAATGGCACCAAATGCACCATGTGTCGCTGTGTGAGAGTCACCACATGCTATCGTAGTGCCTGGCTGCGTGATTCCCTGCTCAGGTCCTACCACGTGCACGATGCCCTGCATACCAGATGCGAGGTCAAAATAGGTAATGTCAAATTCCTCAGCATTCTTGCGCAGCTCAGTAATCATGGCATCAGCCAGAGGATCCGCAAATGGACGCTGCTGATTATCCGTAGGCACGATGTGATCCACTGTAGCAAAGGTGCGCTTAGGATATTTAACCTTCAAATTGAGGTCACGTAACATGCCAAATGCCTGCGGACTAGTCACCTCGTGAATCAGGTGCGTACCGATAAATAACTGGTTACGGCCATCTTGGAGAGTTCCTACAGTATGCTCGTCCCATACCTTCTGATATAAGTTTTTTGCCATGATTCTTGATTTGCTGAGGGGGGTTCATAGCGCATCTTCGGCGAAACGCAAACATGGATTGTCCCGCTCCGTCATAAAATCTCAGCAAAGCGAGCCAAGCACAAAAACAGCGGTCAAAAGCCCGTCTAGATGCACCCTAAGGCACGTTTTAGGCGCAACGAGCTTACATTTCAGCGCCAAAGCGTGCACTCAAGCGACGATGCCGGCCTTCATGCAGCAAGCATCTACGCCTTTTCTGCTGAAAAATGCGCCAGTGGTTTGACCAAACTGGCAGGTAAGGGAAACTGACGATCCTGGATGCCAGGGGCAATCTCGGGCGAACTTTCGTAGCCCATGCGCATCATCTCATACTTCGCATCCATATTATCGATGTAATGCAAGGCCATCGCCTCAGGCGTGCGGGGCAAGGTGGGCGACCCCCACTCATGCGTGCCGTGGTGGCTAGCGATGAGATGAAGTATATGCAGGTGGATATCCGCGGTGGCTGGCTCGAGCTCCTTCCAGCCCTCGGCACAGGGTTTTTCCATCACATCACGCCAGAGCTTATTGACGGCTTCAATACCGAGCGGAATATGCCCGAGCATCTCACCAGGAAGACTAAAGGGCTGGCTGAAACCAACCTCAGGGTAATTGTTTTCCCACATCTTGCCACAATCATGGAACAATACACCGGCGACGAGCAGGTCACGATTCAGTGCGGTGTAGACCGAGCACATCGCCTCAGCTGCCCTCATCATCTGAGCAACGTGCTCAACTAAACCGCCGCGGCGGGCGTGATGGTTTTTGCGTGCGGCTGCACTCCGTCGAAAACGATCGCCATACTGACAGACAAATTCAGCACAAACTTCATGCAATCTTGGGTCTGCAATCTCACCGAGCATGCGCTCAATATCTGCCCAATCCGCATCTTGTCTGGCTTTGGTCTCAGGATCCCCCGCCAAAAACTCCGCCCCCTCTGTCTCGTTGAGCCTGCGCATGTCCCACTTGCCAGAATCAAGGCCATATTGGTTTTGCGTCCACTCCCCGCTAAAACGCAACAAGCTGCCGTCAGCTATTTCCTGCAGAGCAGTGAACTGAGGACGATTGTCCCATACCTTAAGTTTCATTTCACCGGTTCCATCAACGAGAAAAATCTCATAAAACGGTTTTCCCGTCTTGGTTTCTCGTTCCACTCTACGCTCGAGCTGAGCGTCAAAACTAGCAGCCAACGCTGAGGTCCCAGCGGTTTGCTTGAGGCAGGCAATGGTAAGATGTTGCACGCCTTTACGCTAAACATTCATCACCGCGACTCAAGTACCAATGCCTCAGAATAGCACTCAGAATATTACTCAGCAACTAACTGGCCAAGCGAGCTCAAGCACTACAGAGGCAAATCGTAACTGCGCCCGTCTGCACCTTCATACCACCGGACATAGGCCAGATTGACCGTAGCAAAACCACCAGGAGTAGGGTAATCACCCGTAAAGTACCAGTCACCACACGGCCCTTTAATACAGGCACGTAGGTTTTCAATAGTCTGATAAACGACCTCAACTTCACCATTCCAATCAATGTCCTCGGGACTGACCATGCGGCTGATTTCTGCAGAAATTTCCTCATCGGAGAAATCTTCGTAAATGCGTTTCACCTGATTGATGCGCTCAGCACTCGGCTTTTTGAGCTCAGCCTTACAGGCTTGATACACCTGTTCGAGCAGCTGGTTGTTTCCAGTGCGCTTGATCAGATTAACCGTCGCCTGAAAAGCGATAAACTTACCCAATTCCGACATATCGATACCGTAGCAATCGGGATAACGGATCTGGGGGGCTGTTGAGCAAATAACGATCTTACGTGGATTAGTTCTGGCGAGGATTTTGAGAATCGACTCCTTGAGCGTCGTACCACGCACGATGGAATCATCCAAGGCGACAAGAGCATCGCCCTCTTTAACCAGATCGTAGGTGATGTCATAAACATGGGAAACCAGCTGCGCCCGGCCTTTTTCCTGGGAAATAAAGGTGCGCATCTTGATGTCCTTATGCACCGCTTTCTCGCCACGTGGCCAGTTGCGCATGATGAGCCCATCAAGCAGTTCCTCGGTAAGCGCTCCTTTTTGTGACGCCTCTAAAATCTCAGCGCGCACCTGCTGTCTACGGAACAAGCGCAAGCCATCAAGAAATCCATAATATGCCGTTTCTGCCGTATTGGGAATGAAGGCAAACACCGTTTTATCAAAGTCTTCACCGATCGACTTGTAGACCTGATCAACCAATGCGGCGCCCATTGCCTTGCGCTCACGGTAAATCGAAGGATCATTACCACGGGAAAAGTAAATACGCTCGAAAGAACAGGGGCTCTTGGGGCGCTCATCGTGGAAGCGCTGGGTGCTTTGACTGCCGTCTCGGCGCACGATGGTAAGTGTGCCTGGCTCCACTTCTTTGACCTCTTCTTTAGAAGATTCGAACACCGTCATCAACGGCACCCGCTCAGAAGCAAATGCAATAACCTCATCATCCTCATAGACATGGCAGGGGCGGATCCCCCTCGGATCACGCATCACAAACATGTCACCATTACCGACCACACCACTGATGGCATAACCCCCATCCCATGGGTCAGCGGACTCCCTGATAATCGACGGAAGATCGATCTGATCAGAAATGAGCTCTGGGATATCGCGACCTTCAACTCCCTGATCACGTAATTTGCGATAGAGGTCGGTGTGATGTTCATCGAGATGAAACCCGATTTCCTCCAGCACGGTCTGGGTGTCTGTTCCAAACACAGGATGCTGACCACGATCCATGAGCTTACTGTTGAGCTCACCCGTATTGGTCATGTTGAAATTACCCATGACCATCAAGGTGCGGGTTGGCCAATTTGAACGGCGCAGATAGGGGTGACATGAACCTGAGTCAAACTCCCCAGATGTTCCATAGCGCAGGTGACCAATGAGCACCTCACCACCAAAATCAAATTGCCGCTTCACCGACTCCGGGTCCTCAGGATCGAGTATCCCTTTGCGAGCCATCTTGTTGAAGCTCTTCAACTCCTTGCGAAATACAGACGCCATCGAATCACGCGCTGCATCTCTACGACGAAAAATATAAGGCTGGCCCAGCGGCATGTTGAGTTTGACACAACCAATGCCAATGCCGTCCTGGCCGCGGTTGTGCTGCTTCTCCATTAAGAGAAAGAGCTTATTGACCCCCCAGAGGGCAGTGCCGTATTTGTCCTTGAAGTAGGAAAGTGGTTTTTTAAGCCTGACTACCGCAATACCACACTCGTGTTTGATGGAGTCACTCATGAAAAAATACGTGATCGGTTAACAGTCAACACGATTAGCTTTCCATGCTCACCTTGACGCCTTGCGTATCAGTGATGGTGCCTATTTTAACTCCTCCTGGACCAGCGGACATAATGCGCTCGGCCTCATCGGGAGATACAATGACAACCCAGCCAAATCCCATGTTGAAGGTGTGGAACTTGTCCTCTGCATCTACAAAATCGAAGATCTTCTTCATTGCTGCGTTCTTCCAATCAGGAATCACTACATCTGCTCCGTGGTTGGGAAGCAAGCGCTCGAGGTTTTCAGGAAGTCCGCCACCTGTGATATGGGCCATTGCACGAGGCTTTACCCCTGCTTTCTTAATATCGGCAACAACATCATGGTAGAGACGTGTAGGAGCGAGCAGACTGACAATTTCCTCTTTGGAGAACGCCTCACCGTGCTGGGCAAGCACTCGACGAATCAGACTCCAGCCATTCGCGTGCGGGCCATCTGAGTGGTAACCAATCAACACATCGCCTGTGGCAATTTGGGTGGGATCGATCAGGTCGGGCTTCTCACAGCAACCGATACAAAATCCAGATAGCTCGATGACATCTTCAGGCACAATGCCCGGCATCTCAGCGGTCTCACCACCAGCAAGAATACAACCGCAGTCTTCGAGGTAATCACACATGCCAGCGATTAAACGAGTAATCAGTGGCTTATCTAAAGCTGAGATTCCAATGTAATCTAAAAACATCAGCGGATCACCACCTGTCGTTAGGATGTCATTAACACTCATCGCTACCAGGTCTTTACCTGCAGCCTCCAGTTGATCGTGCTCGAGCAAGAGTTCTAATTTAGTGCCGACACCATCACAACCGGTAACAATAACGGGTTGCTGGTAATCGCACAAATCAAAAGCTGCTGCAAATAAACCAAACGCACCATAAAGCTGCCTTTGGTTCTGTGTCCTGCGAACGTGGGTGCCGATGTCCCCAACGAGGGCGGCGGCTTCCCTGGTGTCCACACCTGATTGCTTATAGGTAAGTTTTCCAGACATAAATGAATGGCCCAATGGCTGCTGAGGAGGCTTGTAGCAGTACGGCGCAGAGTGGCAATGGTTTATTTCAGCTTCTCGCCGAGAACCTCCTTTTTGGCTAGTCAACATCCATGACGAGCACCTTCTGCCACCAGTCCTTGAAGGCATCTACAAAGACATCATGGTCAGGATCATCCTGATACACATTGTGATCAGCCATGGAGTCAAACTGCATCGAGAGCGCGTAATCAAAGCTTTTGTCCGTCACAGGTCGCTCCGGAGTATCAGCAGATTTCCCCCATCGCCCACCAGCCACCTCCTTGATATTAAACAAATCCGCCAAACCTTGCTCAAACAAGGCCTGGTCGGCCGCATTCTTTTTTTCCTCCTTAAGCCAAAAATAAACATGATGTTCCATGCCAATTATCCTCTCCACTCCCTCTGCCCCTGCCAAGCACGAACCACTACATCCTAAAAAGATCAATCCCCCCTTCTCAATGACATCTGTCTTCTATATGACATCTGTATAAGGATCATAATGCACGGGGTGATCATCGTCATCACCGGGAATATCGGAGAAGCCTTCACCAGATTGAACAATCTTCTTGGCCGCCATGTTTGGGTATCTGGCGAGTGCTATGTGAAACAGCGCATCCCCCTCATCCGCCTGACCCTCATTCGTACGCCCTATCAGAATACCTGTCTGCGCGGCAATCACCTCCTCCTCGTAATCACCTAGTGGATCTGCAATAAAGCCCAATACATCGCCCTTCCGGACCGCCTTACCGAGTGCAATTAGCGGGATAAACAAGCCGCCCACTTGGGCACGCTCCCAGTAACCCTTTGAACAAACCACCGCATGCTTGGCTCTCTTCTTTGCCGCAGCGGGCCGCTTGGGCAGCATGCCCATATGCCGCATGACCGCCAGCACACCTCGTTTACCAAAACGGATCGAAGGCGTATCGAGCCGGAGCGCTTCACCACTTTCATAGAGGATGACCGGTGTTCCAACGGCATTGCAGGCAGCCCGAATGGTACCGGGCTGGGTAGCCGCCGTCAGTGTTACCGATGGACCAAAGGCCTCGGCAAGGGCAAGAGACTCTTCATCCCCAGCGGTAACTCGGATCTGCGGTAGATTGGCCCGATTTAGTGCCCCTGTGTGGAGATCTACCACCGCATCACATAGCGGCAAAAGTTCACTGGTCAACACATGCGCAAGCCGTCCTCCCAGTGAGCCCTTGGGAGAGCCAGGAAAAAGCCGGTTGAGATCTCGGCGATCGGGCAAGTATCTAGACCTGTTAGAAAATGCGGGCACATTCACAATCGGCACCGCGATCAACGTTCCCTTGAACCTGCTTTTCAGACTCCCTGAGTTAATCAACCTGCGAACGATTTCCGCCCCATTGATCTCGTCACCATGGATGCAACCAACAACCATCAAGGTGGGGCCATCGGTTTTGCCACGGATAACCCAGGCGCGCATCGTTACTGGCTCGTGGGTAGTTGTAATACCCACCTTCAAGCCGATCAACTTACGCTCGCCAGGCTTAATAACCTGCCCCTGAATTTCGAGTTCCTTCATCTGTTGATGAATTCTGTTCTATTCCCCTCAGGCTGTCGAAAAAAATCACACCCCAACCCAGTATTTTCCAAAAGCGATCACCAGAGGCATCGTCAATAAGCTGGCAATGGTCGTTGCCATCACCGCCGTAATGGCAACATCAGTACGCCCTCCATAGTGACGGGATAAGACAATGGGAAACATGCCAGAGGGCAAGGCGGCCTGAATAAGCAGCACCTGCTTTAATTCGGTGCCCAAGGGCAAATACTTTGCACACATCAAAATCACCAAAGGAATAAGCGCCAAGCGAGCCAGCACAGCTCCCGAGCCAACCCTCCAATCAAATTTCATCTTGCCCATCAGGTCATGCAAAGCCGTGCCCACGAGCAACAAGCTCAGCGGTATCGCACAGACTCCCAGGATGGAAAAAAGGCTGCGCACCGTGCCTGGAACATGTTGCTCCGTACCCGTCTGCATCACCAGCAGCCCAACTAGCACAGCGATAATAGGCCCCTTTAAAAACACCCTCCAAGATGGATTAATCACACCTGAGAGCAACATCAGCAACACCGTCCACACCGCCAACTCCACTCCTAGATTGTGGGTGAACAATACAGCCATCACATCGTCATTATCAGGATACAGATAAGCCACCAGCGGGATGGCAATGAAACCATAATTCTGCAAGCCGGCTGAAACGGCAAAAGTGCGCCTGCCGCCACCCAGCTTCAAACCAAACAAAGGCGCCATCAGATATGCCGAGAGAGCGCCTAAGACAATCAGACCAAAACCCATTCCGATTGATGAAAATAATACGATGGGGTCACGCAGCACCTCCGCAGCCAGCATCTTATCGAGAATCAGGCATGGGGAAAAAACATGCACCGCTAACACCATCAGGCCCTTATCCATCCTCGGCTGTAAGACGCTAAACCTGCGCAACACTGCACCCAGCAAAACCACCAGATAAACTGGAATGGCGGCTTGCAATACCAACAGGCTCTCGTGCATGGCAGGATCCTAGGCACAACCAAGCCGTTCGTCGACCCTACTCGATGATGACAACCCTGCATCAACATAGACCTTGCCCTCCGCCGCCTGTTTTTTAGCATTTGCCTCTCGTGATTGACGCTCATCATCATTTCTGGAAATACAGGCCAGCCGAACTTCCGTGGATCACCCCGGAGATGAAGGCATTGCAGCAAGACTACAGGATCGCTGAATTTGAACATGCGCTTGAATTCAGCGGTGTCGATCAGGTCATCTCCGTACAGTCACGCCGGAGCGACCGTGAAAACCACTTCCTGCTCGAAGAGGCTAGGAAATCAGACAAGCTCGTCGCAGGCATTGTTGGCTGGGCTCCTCTTGACTCGCCCGAGCTCAGAGTATTCCTCGATCAATACCTGCATGAGCCCATGCTCAAAGGCGTGAGGGAAATCATTAGCGGCAGCTCGACAGAAAAGTTCCTCAACAACCCCGACTTTGATCAAGGCATTACCGAGCTCACCCGTCAGAACCTCGCCTTTGACCTCTTGGTTTCAGAAGACCAGCTCGCCGCTGCTATTGCCTTTGCCGATCGGCACCCCAATCAGCGCATCGTGCTCAACCACTGCGGCTGCCCACAAATAGATCCAGAGACATTTTCTGCATCATGGGCACGCTCCATTCGCGAACTGGCTCGCCGGCCACATATCTACTGCAAGCTCTCCGGACTCAGTGGTCAAATCGGGCCCATTGCCAGTAGGCCTATCCACAGCCAAATCATAAGACCCTATTTCGATACCGTCTGTCATGCCTTCGGCCCACAAAGAATGATGTATGGCTCAGACTGGCCAGTTTGCAATCTCGCCACCACCTACCCCGCCTGGCTCAACACCGTCGATGATCTGATCATCTCTCTCAGTGAGCATGAACAAAAAGCGATCCACCAAGATACCGCCATTGGATTCTACCAGCTCTGATCCCAGCCTGTTTTCAGTCCTGTTTTTAACTCTATTGGACACGAGCAATAGCCAGCACATCATCGTAGGCCAAGCGATCTAACATACCCCATTGCTTGTGTCCATACAGGCGAAATCGCATCATCGCAGGGCTGTAGATACCACATAAAAAACGTGCTAATCTCTCCGGACTCGATAGCGCTGGGCGCTTTTCAGCAACCACTGCTTGAATACGCTCCAGTTCTTCTAAGCTGAGTTCCTCCACCTCCGAAACAGGCAACTCGCCCAAGGGAGATGAACTACCACACGCACTGCATCGGCCACAGCGGCCTCCTAATGTCTCGCCAAAATAACCAACCAACGAGGCTGCCAGACAACGACGAGATGTAGCCATCTCAAACACCGCATCAACACGAGCGAGGTCATGACTACTGTGCTGCTCAAATGCGGCCATCATTTCATCAATGAGATCACTCAGCTTTTCTGGCTGCCGTTTGATCCGGTAATGGATAAGGCTATGGCTGAGCTTCAAGCGCACCTCGCCACCCGCCTCGAGCTCACGAAGAACATCGAGCAAGCGGTTCATCTTGGCCACATCATCGCCGGCAAGTTCAAGCAAGTTAACCCTCTGCTTGCTCGCCATCAGATCAGCAAGCATGTCACGAGCCTGCTTAGGAAAACCGTTCAGTATTCTCTCGCGGGCAGCCGCATCCCAGCGCAATGGCACTAGATGGCACCACATCCATGAACCTCCATCAGGCACGATCCAGCCATCACTCTCAAGCCGAGCGAGTAGGACATCTAGCAATTCCACGGGCACATCATTAAGCGTGCTGAGGTTGTAGCGAGATATTATCGCCCGCTTCCCCTGAGCAAAAAGATTCTGGAGAATAGCCTCCGTTGCTTTGCTCCCAGGCTGTTTAGCCACCACAAGACTGCGCAGTGCATTTCGGTCATCACCGTTAATGATCAGTTGGCAGCGACTTGCTTTGCCATCGCGACCCGCCCTTCCGCTTTCCTGAATCCAACCTTCAGGAGACTTGGGAGGGTGGTAGTGAACCACACTGCGCACATCGGGCATATCAACACCCATGCCAAAAGCAATCGTCGCACAAATCACCGGAAAGCGATGACTCAAAAATCCATCCTGCACTTCCGCCCTCGCGGCAGCGGGCATGCCAGCATGGTAAGCGCGCGCGTTGATACCAGATGCTGTGAGCATAGCAGCCAACTCCTCAACATCGCCGCGCCGCGTTGCATACACAATCGCCGGGGTCCGGCCCGCAGCCTGAAGCTCCTCCCGCAAAGCCTGCTGCTTCTCCTCCTTTGGGCAGGCAATCACCTCAAAGGCTAGGTTCTCACGAAAAAAGGAAGTCTGCACATGGTCTTTCTTGAGAATCTTGAATACCTTGCGGATGCCCTTTGCCGTATCCTTGGATGCGGTCGCAGTAAGCGCGAGGATGACCTGTGGTTTCAACGCGCGCACCAGCTTTGGCAGCCTAATATAAGACGGTCTGAAGCTATGTCCCCATTCCGAGATGCAGTGAGCCTCATCAATAGCAATAAGGGCAATGCTCGACTCTTTAAGCAGCCGCAGCATGACTGGTTCAGCCAGACGCTCAGGAGATAGGTATAACAGCTTGAGCTCACCGGAATCAATGCTCGCCATGGTCTGCTCGAACTCCTCGGCCGAGCTTGTCGAATCGATTCGCGCACAGGGAACCCCTTTCTTTGTCAAACTTTCCACCTGATCTCGCATCAAAGCAATCAAAGGAGAAATAACAATACTCAGGCCCTGCATGCACATGGCTGGGAGCTGATAGCAAAGAGACTTGCCGCCACCAGTGGGCAGCACCGCCAGAGTGTTTGACAAGTTCATGACGCGCTCAATCACCTCGCTTTGCCCGGGCTTGAGTGACTCATGACCGAAGTAACGCTTTAGCACTTCACCTGTTTGCAAATCGCTCACGCTGGACTCTGGTCAACCATTTCACAGGCGAGTTGGATGGCATGGATCATCGAACTAGCACTCGCCTTCCCCTGACCCGCAATGTCATATGCCGTGCCGTGGTCCGGACTGGTGCGCGGCTTCGGCAAACCTAAGGTGACGTTTACCCCCGTATCAAAATCTAACAACTTAAGCGGGATCAACCCCTGATCGTGATACATGCATAGCACGGCATCATACTCGCCATCTGCCGCGGGGCGAAAGATCGTATCAGGAGGATGCGGCCCGCTGTAAATAGCGCCATCGCCAGCTTGTCGCAACTCAGCTACCGCAGGCTCGACAATCTCGACATCCTCAGAGCCGAAGGCTCCATTTTCTCCCGCATGGGGGTTGAGCCCACAGACAGCAATCCGTGGCGATTGGATGCCACGTTGTCTGCAGAAATCTGCCAGCAAAAGCCCCACCCGCACAATTTCTTCCTGCCGCAGTAGCCCAGGCACATCAGCAAGCGCCACATGAATGGTGACGAGCGCCACCGTCAAATTTTTACCCGTCAGGCACATCGCGTGATTATCACATCCGAGCCGATCAGCAAAAAACTCGGTCTGACCGGGAAAATCAAAGCCGAGCTCGTGCAAGCCTTCCTTCCCCACAGGAGCCGTTACCACCGCGTCGACCTGACCACTTTTCAGCATCTGAGCAGCCTGCTCAAGCGCATCCAATGCAGCTCTGGCAGTAGTGGCATCTGGCTTACCCAGCACCGCGTCCACCTGCTCCCCAATGATCTGATATGAGCATGCTGAGCTGAGCTCACCTGAGGCTAGTGCTGCCGCCACAACCTCAGGGCCAATGCCCGCCTGGTCCCCTCTGGTAATGCCAATGATTGCCTTGCCTTGCTCACTCATCCTTATGCCAGCATCATTCTATGAGATCAGGATAAGATCAACGAGAATAAGACAAGGGTTGCATGTCACCACACCCAGCGCATATAATTGGTTTATCAGTCATGGCCACGCAAGGCACTAACCCACCAAAACCCAACGCCTCGAAGGCCAGGAAGGCTTACGCAGGCATCCTGCCCAAGAAGGGCTGGCCGCGCAGGAATTACCACTTCCTCCGCCATCGCTTGTTACCCCAGGTTTTTCAGAAACGTAACGGCTCCAGTCAGGAGCCCATTCCTCAACCGCCCGAGGCAGGAAAAATACGCATCACCTGGATCGGGCACGCCTCGTTCCTCGTCCAATTCCCCGATCACTCCGTCATCATCGACCCCAATTGGGCAAACTGGCACGGTGTTGTCAAACGACAGCGGGCTCCCGGCCTCGGCCTTGAACTCATGCCGCTGGTCGACTTGGTCCTGGTGACTCACGCCCACTTTGACCACCTGCATAAAAAAAGCCTCAAGATTCTCGAATCTCACGAGGGCATCGTGGTGCCCTCAGGCAGCGGCGCGCTTGTGAAAAAACTCGGCTTCAACAGCGTTCATGAAATGTCCGTCTGGGATGAACTCACCTTTGATGACCTCACCGTGACACACACACCCAGCCATCACTGGGGAGCACGTTACCTTCACGACACCCATCGTGACTACGGTGGCTACATGGTCTCATCTGGCGTCTGTAAAGTCTTTCACTGTGGAGATAGTGCCTACTTTGACGGCTTCCAAGAAATCGGCAAACATCACACCCCCGATGTCGCATTGATGCCCATCGGCGCCTATGATGCTCCCAGCGGCAGGGACGTGCACATGAATCCCGAGGAAGCCATCCGTGCTTTTATCGAAATGGAGGCCGGCATTCTCATACCCATGCACTATGGCACTTTCCCACTGGGCAACGAACCCTATCATGAGCCCATCGAGCGCCTTGTATCAGAAGCCGAGCGCCTCGGCGTTGCCGATCGGGTGCTGGTGCTTGAGGAAGGTGTTGGCGTTGAGGTAGAGTGTTTGGCAGAAACCAAGCAGTAAAATTTGTCTTTAAAGCCCGTACTACAACTGCGGCTCCAAAAGGCATTATCAATCACCGCTCGTTACCGCTGCTTAGCATTCGCACCGCCCCCCTTCGGGCGCACCAAGACACAGCCTAGCGCCAGCAACAAAAAGACCCCAACCATCATCGCTGCACCTACTGTTTTCCAGACTGCGTATGGGTAAAGCATAAGGCTGTAACAGTTATCGGGCAAAATCCAGCTATCATCCTGAAAAATCCACCAATGTAACGATCTGAAAAAGTGTCGGAAATTGATCATCGCCCAGATCGTGGCGACAACAGCAGTCGAGATAAACCAAACTAGTGACATTCTGAACACAATGCGCCACCTCGCAGCGCATGCAACGCCTAGCAATAATAATGCGATACAGCTCAATAAGGCAACCCCACGCGCCATGCCAATCTTGTTCCTGATGTCTTCAAAGTGATCAATTTCTCGTTTGCCAATCCTACCCCTAACTAGCGTTTTGTTGATCTTGGTATAAGCTTTTGTCCCTGACAAACCCTCGGCAATCTTAAGGCCATCCTCAACCAACATCGGGCGATCCTTCATCGAATAACCATAGAGTGTTTTGAAAACCGAGGGCTGCGCCACGATCACGATTCCAGCAGTGAGCATGAAAAGAATTAACAGCCAGGGGCATAGCATACCATTCACCAGCAGTCTAAAAACGGACTTCCATTTAATCGCTTTCATTGAACACAGTATTTTTAGACCTCGTTATTCTAAGACCAGCCCCACGGGTTTCCTTAACGCCCAGAAGACTGGCAGACTACTGATGATCACACCAACATTGGCGGCAAAAATGATCCAGTAGGTTTCATGCCCCCAGTAAAGCTCAGTCACGCTATCCTGAGCCTTCACATTTAAATAGGCAAAAATATTATTATGATAAAGTGAGAGGGAATAAATAACGCCTACCGAAATCACATTAACAATCAACAGGTTCTCTACAACGGTCCTTACCCCCAACATCATACTGGACACCCCAAAACTTCTCAGTAGGGACGAGACATACATACTCTGTCTAAACTCAAGTATGGATAGCACTCCGTAGACCAGCGCAAGAGCACCGCCGAGGATAGCGGCGAGCCCAATACGCATCGTGTCTTGTTGGCGTTCTAATTTTCTGAGCTTATCCCTCAACAAAACTGCACTTTTGACATCCACCTTCCCATCGCTATCAGTGCGAACCACATGGTAAATTGCCTCAGTAAGTTGGCTGACATCGGGAGCACCTTTATCTCTTTGTAAATAATAAAGCATCGAAAACCCTCTTTGCTCAAGTTTCTTGATTTGCTCTAAGGGCACAAACAGCGTGTCACCCTGAATCAACTGCATGATTTGCTCTTCTGGTCTCAATGCCACTCCCCTGACTTCTATATCTTGAATCTGGTAATCCATCACGAGTCCCTCGGGCGCTTTGACAGTAAGGATAAATATCTCATGCCCATAACGGAGATATGGCAAAAGCCCAGGAATATCTGCATCGCTATAGGCAACGACAGCAGCATTTCTACCACTACTACCCCGCGCCGAGGCAAGTATCCTTCTGGCAGTAAAAAGCTTACCATGCTTCCCTATACTGCGAAACCGATCCACCGGCACTCCCTGCTTGATATCATCAGGCGTCAGCGTTTCGATAATGAGCAAGTTATCCAATCCAAACTCTTCAATCTGGCTGCGCAACTTGTTGATCTGAGCACGAAAACCAACCAATAACAATATCGAGAGGCTCACCATGATAATGGTGACTACCGACCTGGCTAGAACGCTACCAGGCTGTTCAAGCCAGCGCTTCCAAGTGTCCTTCCAAAGGTAAGAAGCGGTTAAAATCAACGATATCATGGGCTATTTTATCCAATCGAGTGTCATGTGTGCAAATGATAGCTAAACGTTTTTCCTCGGTTACAAAATCACTCAAGACCTTAAGGATGACCTCAGTATTGAGGTCATCTAGGCCAGAAGTAGGCTCATCTAACAATAAAATTTTAGGCTCTTTAATCAATGCACGAGCAATAGTGGCTCGCTGCTGTTGGCCTCCGGACATCGATTTAGGTAGCCTCTTTGTGAAATCCTCAAGGCCCAAGCGCTTGAGGAAATGAGCAGCATTTTCCTCACGCTTCTGTTTTGGAATTCCAGCGAGTGCGGCTGACAAATGCAAATTCCGCTGCACACTCGCCAGCGGCAAGAGATTTAACTGCTGAAAAACAAAACCCAAATCTTCTTTTCTGAATTTTCTACCATTATTTGCATACCCCTCGATTTCAATCTGACCACGTTGCTGACTCAAGTATCCACCGATGATTCGAATGAGGGTGGACTTGCCACAACCAGAATAGCCCTTAATCAGATGAATACCGGAAGCAAAGGTATGCGAGAAATCCTCAAGCACCCATGGCGCTTTTCTACCATAGCGATAGTAGATGTTTTTACAGGATATCATATTTTCAGCTCTCTCATGAATACGTTTATTCTAACTTTGATCAGAGCATAGGGGAGGTTACTGAGCTGAATGAGAACCCGATCTTGCAAGCGCAAGATACTTGCGCCCTTCTGCAATCACTGTCACATCTGGCCAAAGCTGACCCACAATACTGTTCCAGTCTGTGGAATCTGTCTTCCCCAAGGCATAAAGAGAAAGGTCGTATTTCGATACGATATAACATCTAGTAGGGAGCCTGTATATGAGATCGCCGTTCAGCTGAGTGCCCACAAGCCGCTTTAGATCTTTATTACTTTCGAGGGGAATAGAAAACACATATTTGCGTTCCTCTCTACGAGTTCGGCTATCTTTTTCAATTCGGTCATCACTGAAATTCATCACCGTCTTATTTCGATCAGCCAGCATAACATAAAGTTGTTGAGGCGGCACACTCACCCACTTGGAGCTACCAACCATCAGATGAGCGTGGATTTCATCAAAATTATTGAGCGTCGCAATAGTCTCCCGCGATGTCACCGTATACTCTTGCTGACCATCCACATAATTCAGCTCCAAGCGCAACTCACCTGCAAAAGGAGTGGTATAAACCGAGCGCTCCTTTGATTCTTCAAACTGACGTTTAGTCTTAGAAAGGTCCATCTCCTGAATTCGTAGCTGGCCTTTGCGAATTTTTTCTCCGAATTCGTCAGCCCAAGCCATCTTACTTTCTGCCAACCCCAACTCGTCTTTTGCATCTTGCAGAGCCCTTTCATTGAGTTTCCCAATGTCTCCCCCAAAAAGTTCTTGGGCGTATTCCTCCATCGCAGGATTTTTCAGGATCAATTCTATCATTCGCACCTTGCGGCGAGCCTCATCGAGCTCCTCCTTTGCCAGCTTGCGCTGCTCGGGAAGATCAAGCTTCTCAGCCTTCAGGTCCTCCAAAATTTGTTTCTCTTCTTGGATCGTTAGTCTTTCTGCTTGCTCCTTGAGGGTGTCAACGTTCATGCGTGCAATCGCAACACCCTCGGCAATCTGGGATACTTTCTGGTCTACTTCCAAGGTAATAATTCCAGCCGCCTCACTCCTGATTTCAAAGGAATCCTTCGGCTGGATATCCATAGACAGAGAGCTCAACACCATTTCAGATGACTGAGGAAAAGCATCCCAGTCCCAAACGACCTCTTGCAAGATCTCTTCGGCAGACTCCTCAGTATTGGTAGACGCACTCCTATCACAAGCAGACAATGCGAACGCCAGCATTACAATGATGGCGCGTGGAAAAATGTGAATGCAGGTTATAGACAAAATAAAAAGCGCAGAATGAAAGCTGCACATATGCATACAGCGGCGTCCCAAAAATGCAAGACCTAACCCTTTTTAGGAGCCCAGAACTTGAATGGATTGCTACCACTTTTCTGAGCCTTCTCCCTCTGTTGCTTACGCTGTTCACTGGTCTGCAGCCACCGGTCTGTGATGGGTTTCCAACGATGTTCATCAATCAGCCAAAACTCGGTATATATCTCAATTTCTTTGGCTTTCAGGCTAACCTCACGTTCCCGCAGCTTGCGCATGGTTCGCACCGCCTTCTCCGGATCATCTACCAAACCAGATTTTACCGCCTTTTGATAGCCGCGGATCGCGACCCGAAGCTTCCCTAGCTCTTCCAGTATATCAGCCAGAGCCTGTTTACCCTCGAGTAATCGATTTATTTCTTCCCGGCGACGCTTATCCTTGCGCCAGTCCGTAATTACCTTGTTTCGCTTGAGGCGGTCAATTTGCCGTCCAACATACCCCCTCGAATCCATACTCCAATACATGGATGGTCCGAGACGAATAAGCTCAGGGTCAAAAGTAGTATCACTATCACTCGTGTATAAGGACGGAGCTGAAACCGACATACTCGCGCGAGGCAAATAGCGCAAATAAGTATCTAAAACTCTTCCGTCTTCTGCAATTTCCTCCAATGCCAGTAAATTTAGCTGCAGAAAACCCCAGCGACCGGTGTCGGAAAAATCAAGCTCACTGACACTGTATGAAATATCAGGCAGCCCTGAGGGTGTCAGGTTCACCAAACCATATTGACTCATGAAGAAGTCGCCAACTTTGGTTCGCCATGTTTTTTGTTTTTCGCTCCACTTTTCTAGTGCCTCTCTATGTTTTAATCGCATCGCTGCTATATCCTCACCATCAAGCCCTGTCATGCCACCGACAAACTCCTTCTCATAATCAATGGCACGCTTCTCGAGATTAAGTAATCGCTGCTCTTGGAACATTCGGTAAAGCGCGATAACTTGTTGGCGCATAGTATTCTCTGCCTGGAGTTTGGCCCCCAGAAAATACAATTTATTGGTGTAAACCGTCTTTGGTAGATCCAGCAGGTTGCCCAGAGATATGTAACTACTGATACGAAAACTGGTGTCTGTGAACGCATCACCAAGATCTCCTATATAAAAAGAATCACTTGCACTAACTGTGATTGCAGGCACGAGATTACGCCATACCTGCCTTTGTCGCTGCCTGGCATCCATGATGCGGAAGTCTGCTTGAATCAGGCTCGGATTCTGCAAATACATTTTTTCCATGGCCTCGTTCCAAGTTGCCTCCAACTCGCCGCCATGTGTAGATGAAGTTACCTGCTCTAGCTCCGCGCTGTATTCTGCGGTCAATTTCTGCCGTTTATCGGAAAGGCGCCGATTTGTTGACTTCATGCCCACACACGAGGACAACACGCACGGCAAGATCCCAAAAATACACAGGGCTACCACGAGATAATGGCTACCAGAACGAAAACGGGCACACACTCCATAGGGCACCGCTCTCTTTACGACGAACGCTAAGCGCACCTTCGCATCATGGTTAAAGAAGCTATTTATCATATTTCTTGTGGCCTTGACCTAAACAATGAAGTGCCAAGACATAGAACCCATCACAGCTTAAGCAATCAAGTCTAAATTCGCCCAGCCTCTCTCACTGAAGAGAGATTGTTACAGATCTCACAGGGTTATTAACGGAGACGACAACAACCCCATTAACCTACCATCATCTCATTCAATTGCAGCCTGAACAAACAACGCTACTGTTTACCCAGTATTTAATGCAAATCAACAGCCCCCATCAATAGCCCGTATTGCCACTATTTCGAAGTAATTACCGTCTTGCAGTTTGGATTTATTTAAGTAATCTTAACCATCTTCTTTCCCAGCCCGTTGCTCGGGCTCATGTTCGGCATGAGATCACGCAGAAAATCAATCAGTAGCAGACCGAGGCAGACACGCACTCGTAATAGCAGGCGCGATGGTCGTCCTACTTTGCGCCAAGCCTTTCACGATGCCAACCTCCGTGCCAAGCAACGTGCCAACAGGCGCATGGGCAGACGCCACGGCCTGAGCTCCATGCAAGCTGCCATTGCGGGCACTGCCGATGACGGCATGATCCACCTCAACATCGGCCAGCGCATGCTTC
>Ga0213868_10002145_pt1 | contig 18953 bp, 8 predicted proteins | sample PICome_9_FD_160087 | JGI IMG/M metagenome (GOLD analysis project Ga0213868, IMG submission 160087) | Coastal seawater microbial communities near Pivers Island, North Carolina, United States - PICO127 | ecosystem: Environmental > Aquatic > Marine > Coastal | place: USA: North Carolina | collected...
TGCTAATGCGTCTCAACGATTGGTATCGTTACTCAGCTTTTGTGTGAATTTCGATGTTTGATGGTTTCTAAAACCTCTTATTTCTCATTTCTCTTTAGTGAGCGGTAAGTCTACAGTTTCCCGCAAAACATAGGTTTAGTTTATTAAGTAAATAATACAGTATCTTTATCTCACCTACACATAATTTCTGATTTCAATCATTTTTTTGATCTAATCCATTTTACTTCATATGGTGCACTAAAGATCTATGTTGCGATACTGTTCTTTCACTGGTCACCGGAATCTAATGAGTTACTAAGATAGTATATAAAGTCGGAACTGCCATTTTACCTGAGAAGAGAAATTGAAGGAAGTCAGAATTCAAAAGTTCCTGAAACTAAGTATCGTGTATTGTGAAATATAGAAAATATTTTTATAGAACACTTATGGATCATGACTTATTTGAATAATATCGAAAATGATGAGATTTCAATGTAATCGTCACCAATTCCTGATTGATAATTCTTTTGATTGCAGATATTGGTAATAGTCACAACTTTTGATTTTTTTAAATAAAAAATCTCTATAGATTTTTATTCATGATCCTGCGGGATGAAACCAAGCCTTTAAAAAGATATAATTATGAAGCAATATGAAGTTTTGAATATATGTTTCAGGGCAGATATGAACTGGATACTAATGTCGGTGGCACTTCGTCTGAGAGGTCAACAAATTGACCCCATTCCTCAACGTCTGATGGGGAACACTGATTCGTACTAGAGGTTCTATGAGATATTTTTTTCGTAGAATAAACAACGATTTTAACGAGCCACAGAGGAGCATTACCCGAGAGAGTAGCTAAGAATAACCAAACCAGTCTTAATATATCAGATGATTCAATGTTGATAGCACGTTTTTGTCGTGTCTGCTTGATACTGTGCAGATGCGTATAATGATTCATATTGCTGTTCCACTAAAGTTTTCGAAGCTTAATGGAGAGATAATTATGGCCAACGTGATTTTGTCAAATGATTGTTGATTTAACGGTATACAACTAACATGCAAAGTGTCAAGGTGAGAGTCTTTTCGATTTTCGGGTTCCGACTTCCGGATTTCCCGACAGATGTCAAGAAATATTGCGCGAAAAGGAAAGATGGAAGTGGTCACATTTCCAATTCATGCTTTCTACTATGTCTAAAAAATAGCATTATTCTTTTTTATAAAAAGTAAAAAAAGACATAGGAAATGTCCCTTTATTATCTTTGAAATTATAATTTGCCTACCTCTTACGATTCTTTTTGGATTTACCAGTAGTTTCCCATTCCTCTTGCTGTTTCTTACTATTTTTGCGATTGATGAACTCCTGTGCAAAGCTGCTGACTTGAGGAGTAGATCCTAAGTATGCAGCCAAGTACTGCTTGATTTCCATTGGATCCGAGAGGGTCATGCAAAAAGCAACCAAAGTGAGATCATCGCTTCCATTCAGTTTCTTCATCTGCTCCTTGCACCAATTCTCTAGTGCAGGCGTCATCTGATCATCGGCACCAAACTCTTCAAGAACCTTCTGAGTATTTGAACTTTGCTTAGCGACTTCTTTTTTATTTACAACATTATTATTTTGCTGTTTGTTGACATTTGATGATTGAACACTCATACCTGCTGAGGAAGTACCAGTCTTTATTACCGGAGAAGCTCTCGCAACTGCGCCACCTGACCACGCCGTCGTTCCACCAGACGCAGCAATATTCGCCCATCCTCCTCCAGGTTGGTTCCCAGTTGCTTTTTGTTTTGCTGCTGCAACTTTTGCCTCTTCCTTCTGAATTTCTGACATACTTTTCTTTTTCGCAGATTGGTTTGTAGCAGCTCCCCCCCATGCAGGTGTAGTGATAGCTGCTGCCTGTTCAGCAAATTCATTTGTTGCGTTCGTCGTCTTGGAACCCTTGGGCTGTGAAAGCTTACTTTGTGGTTCAGCATCGATTTCACTGTTAGATTCAGGTTTTGGTTCTACAGTTTCTCTGCTCTGAGCCTTAACGTTCACGGCTGCAACGGCACTGGAACCATTTCCACCTAGACCAAGCATCATTTTAAGCTGATTAGACTGGTTTTCCTGTCTGACCTGAGAACTTTGCAACTTCGCTTGTCTTGCTGCCTCCGCCTGTACCATTGCATCTCGCTCTGCGACAGCTCTTGCTTCAGCCCGTGCCCTTGCTTCAGCCTCAGCAATAGCAGCCGCCTTGGCATTTGATTCTCCAGAAGGAATAGAAGGCTTGAACGCAGTTGTAATATCAGGGAACAGAGAAGAAAGTGTTTTGAAGGGACCGTTTTGGTTTTGACTAATTGGTAAATCTCCTTTGAAATATCCAGCTTCAAGCCACTGTCTCATTTCCTCACCACTAAATGGACCCTGTTTTCATTTAATGCACACAAAATGAGCACCCTGTGTGTTCTGAAGTCACTAAAAATGCGGATAAAGTACTCACCTGAATATTTCGTTGGGGATCAGCGTAATACCATGGAGCAGAGGTAATCGTAATCTTTCTTGCTCGTTCTTCGGCTTCTTTCGCTGCTAACATTCTCTGTTGCTCTGCAAGCTGTCTTCGCTTCATTTCCTCGTCTGCTTTCTGTTGCTGAACCCATTGAGCATTGTTGGTGACAAGAACAACCATCTCTGTTCCAAATGTAGGATCTTTCGCGAATCCAAAACGGTTGGGATGACGTGCTATCAGTGCACGAAGGGCATCAATACTTCCAAGTAGAGGTATAACACGAGCATCGTCATTATGAATTGTCTGCAATACCGAAACAAGATCAGAACGACCCCAACTATTTTCAAGAATGGTAGAAATTCTTTCAGTCAAAATTAATTCAACTTGTGAATGACCCTGTTGCTTCTGCATATCAGCCTGTCTTGATTGCTGCTGAGCCAGCATTGCAACGCGTTTTCTTTCTTCTTCCTGTTGCTGTTGCCTTTTCAACTCATCATCTCTCAGTTTTGCTGCAAGATCAAGTCCCGAATGAGCCACCGGGGCTGCAGCAGGTGCCGGAGTGCCCCATGGATTACTAGAAATAAACGATGAAAATCCAGGTGTAAATATACCAGCTGTAGTCGGTTCGGTGGCTGAAGAAGATGATTTCAAATTAGGTTCTGACGACACGCCAATCATTTGCATCAATCTAGAACTTGCAGACTGATCTTCACCTGACTTCATCAGTTCCGAATCAGATTCATTTGGTGTGTCAAAGTCTTCGAATACATTTACATCTTCACCAACACCAGACCTAATTGTTGTTCCAACTGCAGCCAGAGGGCGTGAAGGATTGACTTTATGATCGTGTGTCTCCATATCTTCTCCAGTAGAAGCAATAGAATCAGATTTATGAAAATCATCGTCAAATTTCTTGGCTGCCTCTGCCATAGCAGACAAGTCAAATTTATCTCCAGAGTCAGGCGCATCATCAAGAGAGCCACCAAAAGCACTAAAATCTGCAGCGGGAGCTGTATTAATAACAGAAGATGGATCATCCCATAACTCATCTGGACTTTCGGCATCAGTATACCGATTGCTTCCACTGGCACGACTCCGATCAGCGGGGGGAAGTGCAACGCCTCGTTGCCATCGGTCTGATTCACCCTGTGACGAGGATTTCTGGCCTTCATGCTCGTCATCTCTAGGTCTTCCAGTACCAAGACGTTTTGCAGCCTGTTTTTCTTGGCGATCTTTGACCTGTGCCCAGATTTCGTCGGCGTCAAAGGTATCCCAACAGACTTAATGGTAGGAGGAGGATTCTTTTTATCAGGATTTGACATATCTTTTGCGACATTCGGATAACAATGTAAACATGCATAACAACACTTACCAGGATCTTGAGGACTAGCAGATAAAAGAAGTGAATTTTCTAGACTACTTAAGACTTCAGGGACAACACTATTGTTGGGGTCAACACGAGGTCTCATTGAAAGCAATTTTTCTCGTGTGAAACGAATCACATTTTTATCATCAAACTCTTTAAAAGAAGCGGATCTACCTGACTCATTGGTATCATCGGCGCCCCTGGAACCTGATCTAGTTGAGCGTTCAGGGGCAGCAGCGGGTAACCTCGAAGCGAGATCAGACAAAGATCTTCCCGATGTTCTGGTTGATCTATTCGAGCCTGCGAAGGCTCCTCCAGCTGCACCAGAGGAACGGAGTCCCTCACTCCTACTCGTGAATTTCCGTGAATTGGATTCTTGTGTGACTGGAGCGTCATCGTCCATATCTAACAACGAGAATGAGTTGCGGTTCGAATTCTTGATGTCATCTGGCTCCGCGGACGGAGGTTGAAAGCCTCTGCCTCCAGTGCTGGTTGATCGCCATGATGGCCCAAGCCGGGGTTGAGATTGTGGTGATGCACCACTGCCTGTATTCGTCGACATGTTAAATAGTTAAGTTATGTATAGTTTTTGTATTTACAATTCAACAGAAGTGGACGGTGATTAAGTAGGATGTGTTTTTTGGATACAAAAAACTTCTGCGGCCGTCGATTTTTTTTGCGCGAACCATCAGAATCATTGGTTTCTGGTTTTTGTTAAGTCTTATTTGAATGAAATAACACTCGGAAAGCTTGAGTTTGACAAGCTCATGACAATGCGAAACAACAGAAAGTTCTTTTCATGATACAAGTATGCGAAATTGCTTTGTTCTGATTTGAATTTAGTTGGAAAAATTAATGAAACATTACAACAGTCAGGTAGCGATCCACTTTTTTCAAAACACCTTTCCAATGAAACATCCCACAAAAAAAAACACTTAAAGCTCATCCATCGTAATCTCACCAGAATCTACGATTGTGACAGAAACCTTTGGAGCACCACTGTTAGAGCCAACAGATTCGATTTTCTTCACGACATCTAGTCCCTCTAGAACTTTACCGAAAACAACGTGTCTTCCATCGAGCCACGATGTCTTTACAGTTGTGATGAAGAATTGTGATCCATTCTATTCAGTTTTACATAAACAATCAAAGTTAGTTCATTATGAACGATGATGTCATGGTAGAGTACAAAATTATAACTCACAGTGTTTGGACCGCTGTTTGCCATCGAAAGATACCCCTCTCCTAAATGCTTCAGGACGAAATTCTCATCAGGGAATTTGTTGCCGTAGATGCTCTCTCCTCCGGTTCCATTGCCGTTGGTGAAGTCTCCTCTGCATTTCAAAGGGATTGATTGCGATGAAAAATAGAGGGAAAAAATATATGATAAGTATTTCCAATGACACCTTTTGATTAATCAAATTTGTCAGATACGTACCCTTGAATCATGAAGTTGGGAATGATTCTATGAAACTTGGACCCCTTGTAGTGAAGAGGCTTTCCCTTTTTACCCATACCCTATTTTTGAAGTAGATGATACATTACAATCGTTAGATTATTAACCAATAATAAAAATGATCACTTCATTTTCAATCTGATTCTGTAAATGATATCCGTTGGAGGTGGTGACAGATATGCCTCACGGGTGATCACATCAACAAAAAGTCCTCAAGTTTTTGAATCAGACCATTCACGCTTATTGTATCTATGGATCAGAGCGTTTTTATGCAACATTCAATGGCAAAGATATGGGGATGTATAGGTAAGAGAAGGTCTTTCCTCTATATCGCGAAAGGAGCTTACCTTTTCTCCAGTACAGAGTGCCCTGAAATTCTCAGCAGTCTTAGGCACAGTCTTTCCGAAGAGACCCATCACGATTCTGCCACCCTCGGATCCTTCGATATCTACATCGAAGAATACCTGTAATATCGATTCAAGTGATGGAAAGATGATGATTGTGAGCAAGAGTCGGGGGAAAAGATATCGAAACAGGTAAGCCCTCAGAAACTACTTACCTTGTGGGTAATCTTTTCGGCGTCCGCGGCAGCCTGAACCGTGAAAAATGCGGCAATGATGGAGAAAATGGCAAATAGCTTCATTGTATTATCTTGTCGTTCGATACGAAAGGTGCAAAATGAGTAACCTTTTGATATCCAGTCTTCCAATCGAATCTTTTTTCAGAGATCAGAGAGTTTACTCTTTCCTTTTACGCGTTACCGTGAAAACACGAGATCAACTCACAATTTCTCGCTTATTTTTCTTTCATTGAATTGCACTCTACTTACACTATTCACGAACAAAGTATACATACAGAGCAACAATCAAACTGATTTAAATCTCTATTATGTTTTAAATGTGAATATGAAGTGCACCAACTTTTTACATATATTGTTTCAAATAAGATCGAATCGCTGGAACAACAATTTTAGCTACGGCTTGGGAATCCCTACTCTTTTGGTACTTATCAAAATCTAGAACAGGAATCTGAAGTGCTTGTGCTACTGGTAACAGAGGTGATAAGAAGTCAACCATGCAATCATTTGCATTTCCAGCCAAAAATGAAATGTGATTAGGACCATCTTGTCTATCAAAAATCAACGCTGACTTCGAAGCAAACGTTGCAGTTTCTAACTCGTTTTCTTGCAAACGAACAAACTCCCGAGGAATCATTTCATTGACCCTGTCTAAGCTTTTAACTAATCCATCATTAGTAGATACGATTGCAAATTGGTTTCCATTGATTTTTACCCCATCCCGTCTCACTGATGGACCAGCAATACATATCCTAGTCCAGCTGTCATCACCAATATTCAAAGCAGTTCCACATCCCAAACTATGACCTATAACACCAAATCGTTGAACATCCATATTTGAAGTGATAAACTCCAAAAGTCTATCATTAATGAGGCTTCTATCCAATCCATCCATTTTATCATAAGAATTAGCAAGACTCTCTGGAAACTCTGGACTAAATACAACGTAGCCATCTAAAGCAAGTTCTTCAGCTATATGTGCCAAATCAAATCTGGATCCTAAAAATCCATGGGCCAAGATGATAACAGATCTACCACTTAAACCATTCAAAGATTGCATGTTTCGCCTGACAACATTTCCATTCACAGTCGTAGGTTTCAATTCAAAATCCTTGGAAACAAACTCGGGGATAAAATTCATCCCAGCCAACATGGATCCGATCTTTCTAACAGATATACGATGTGAATAAGATGTATTTTGAATCGCATCCTTTTCATTCTTTTCATCGAGTACAGGAAACCAACAAGCCACGGGAACTTTTGCTTTTTTCATATCCAGATAAATGTCTTGATATCCAATTACAGGCAAATCGGAATCTGTCTGCTCATATGATACCATATTACTGTTACGAGCATTAAAGGCAAATGCAGGACTGCCGGTCCATGATGCGGTTGCACAAGAAATGACACTGAAAGCAACAGTGAGAAACTCTGGTCTTTTCATGATTGATTTGTTTTGGAATGTTGAGAATGAGTGACTGAGAGAAACGGTAAAATGAAAAAAGACGGATAAAATTATGATTTTTATTGTGATGAAATTCCAGAGGGAACTCATGTGCATCTGTTTGAAAAGTGTTTGAATTATTTATCTACTTTCTTTTACCTATGGCTGCTTTCTGCTTTCGTCATCCGCTAAAATGATGATTCATTCACAATATTTTTCTTGTCATGATCTTGCTGCTACTGCACTACTGTAGATGAAATTAAATTTCTAGATGATATGGTCATTCCGCGCACCCTTATTGCCACAAGCAACACAGAAGACAGAAGTTGCTAAGTAGTGACAACCGGTATCAAGACAAAATACAGAAGTCATCCTAATGGTATCTACGGAACTACTAAGTACCACATTTTGACATTACATTAACAACAAGAATTAACATCCTACACACAATCATGGACTTTAACCTTAGCTCCACACATCATGCAGAGCTTGCGGAGTTAGAGGAGATTCTAAAATTCCAAAGGAGTGGACGGCGGCTCAGTACGTCACAAATGGAAAGTCTAAATGACTATGTCTCCAGGAGATTCTCTATGAACAGTTCATTGGGAGGATTGGAGGCGGGAGATTTCCCTGATTTTCCAAATTTACGTAGATTTTCTTTGGAATTCAGCCATTTGAACGATCCGAGTTTTTGGCAAGGTGACGGTCTTCCCAACTTCAACTCGAACCAGAACGAAGGATCTTACGACCCACTTTCCGCATGGGGCCAAAGAAGGCGCTCTTCTGCTTTGGCCATACAAAACTTTATGAATGATTTTGGTTTAGATAATCCTATTATCAATAGGAATGATCAAGTGTCTTCTGGTGCTCCTTCTAATCGAATGACGGAGAGGAGAACCAGTCTAGATCTCTTAGGAGACGCCGCTGCAGCAATAAGTTATCAAGATGGTAAAACCAAAACGAACGCTAATGAATCATCTAATCCGAAAAAACAAAATGAAAATAATCTGATGAATTATCTTACTCAAAGCGGCAACATGGCAATGAATCCTGAAAGGCAAAGTAAGAGTAATACCGGAAGAACACCCATGAATAGAAGATCAACGCTTGATATGATAATGCATGGCAATGGCACTTTCGGTGATAGACGCAGTAGTTTATCTTATATTATTGGTCAAGATTTCTACCCTTTATCACGAAACAATAGTTTGGCACTTGGTTCTATCCCCCCTCAGCATGCGAATGGTCTATTTGATGATATTCAGCCGTTGAACTATATGCATATGAATGATATGCTAATGCAAGGATCATCCATTGCTCAAAATAATTTTGTCCGACAAATGCTCGCACAAGATCAAAAGGAGGACAAGCTTGACTACATGGCATTACAAAACATGCAAGCGGAACTGTACAGAAGATACTCACAAACAGGAGCCTTCAATAACTACGACCTTCATGTCATGATGCAAAGCATGAATCAGCGTCAAAATAACAGCCCTATGGACTATCCTCGTCATCCTCAGGGAGTAAGACGATTATCCTCCTTCGAAATACCTGACATGGGTTTGCCTCCGAATACTAGTCAGCGAACCCTTTCACAAATTGATGTGGAATCATTCCCGCCAATAAAACCCGAAAGGGTCAAAGCTTTTACGGACACCATGGAAAAGTCACAAGATTCACAAATATCAATACAAGCATGGGATAAAAAGATGGGTTTAAAACGATCTCACTCAGCAACCATGACCAAGACCACCAGAAGTAGAAAAGCTCTTCGTGAACTCTATGAAGTACTACACTCAAAATTGGAGAATGACACACACGATGCGGACAATTAGAATACAGACAGTATCAAAAAATAACAGATTTTTGGGTGAACGTTTTATGAATTGAAAGATGGTTTTATGATTAAAATAATTTTTTACAAAAATTCAAGTTACGAATGAATCAATCAATCTGTCCAAGCCGTGTCCTTCTATAAATCTCTTGTTGCTCATCTCATAGAATAAGGCTCCTCAGATTTGAAACATGAAATCTAGAGTCTATGATCAAGTCAAATCGCTACAATACTATAATTGAGCATATGGGAGACATGGAACGTCATGAAAGGTGTCATTGGTCGTTGTCGAGATATCACCAATACGAAACGTTGTCATTGGGAAGCCTCATTTTTGGTCATTCATAGATAAGCTTACCTCTCTCTCTCCTCCCATAACATTTCATTTTACTGAACTATTTGAGAAATTTGTTGTACATGGTTGGTTCTGAGTTTTGATACATTAGGTACTTGCTACTTGCACAAGAGACAATGCAATAAAGAGTTTTTGAAACCCCTTGTGAACGCGGATACCTTTCGATGCCCCGTTCTAAACCTAACCCTTCTCTTCCTGTATCTACAGTCTTTTTCCGGAAGGAACAACACATTAACGGAATGTATCTTCATTGAGCGAGCCCGTAGACCAACAACTGACCAACCATCAGTGCAGATTCATTTTATATTTTCTCAATTCGAATCGAATCATCTTTACTACAGTGGTGGATCACAATTTGGAAGAAAAGGTGTTTTTTAGAAATCGAAAGTGCAATAATTCGGAAAGAGCCCATTTTACTCCAGCATACAAGGTGCATAATGAAGACTGAAAATAGTTCAACACCGACAGTTCAAACTCGTTATTCCTTTTATGAAGCTGCAGATACTGAAGCTCTCAGTCAGTTACCCTCTTCAAAATTTACAGAAAATGGACACGTAGATGATCTGTCGAGTGACCTTGATGTGAAAAAAGATAAGAACAAACAGCTAACAGTTGAGACGAATCTTGAGAGAGAGGAAAACGATGATAATCATTCGATTGATTTAAAAATCGATAGCAACGAAGAAGTTACCATGGATCAAAAAGACGACCTTCGTGCTACAGCATTAAAGAGCGACGAAACACCAGTCGAAGAGTGTAGTCCGCATGAAAGGGCAATCAGAGATGCCTTGCTTTTCATTCGCAAACGCTCAACGGAACGTTCTAATTTACTCAAGAATCTTGAAGGGAAAAGTGATGAAAAAGTATTCCCAAAACAGACTTTTGCATCATTTTCCTCCAAAGATATCGGGAACGCAACCGAATTAGATTCTCGTCTTCTTTCACCGCCTGCAGACGTTCGAAAGTCTGCAGCAGACATGTTCCGTCCCAGTGATAAAGACGAAAATCAAGAGACTGAAAAGTATACAGCGAGTTTAAAACGAGCTGAACCTTTATTTAGTCAATCTATTTCTGGGAGCAGTTGGAATGTTGTCCCTTCCAGTCCTGCTCCAGGGAAGTTGAATCTTCTTTTATCTCAGTCCAACATCAAGAACATATCATTGGACAGTAATGGAAGACATTCTGATCTAAGCCACAAACTTTTACATGAACTTGAGATCGAAAGGGGCATTGAGAAAGTTCTTATGGCCGTGCTTCAAAGTAGCAAGTCATCTGGTTCCGTGGAGGACATTCTATCCTCCATGTTTGCCTCTACTTCTATATCCGAACCCCTTCAAACTCCTACAAATAAAGAAGAGATTCACGAAAGCCCAAATAATTCAGATTTGAGACATATCAAATCGCTTCTGGATGATATTACCAACGAAGATAACGAGCAATCAAGTGACCAATTTTCCACTGGATCGTTGTCAAAACAAGCATTCAAGAAGGAGAGCCAAGAATCAGATGAAGATTGTAACGAGTCGGATGAAGGACTTTATGCATGTATTGAACCTGACATCTTAGGCATAGAGGCAATAGAATCTCCTCGTCGAAAGGAGTCAACTGTTGACGATCCTTACGATGAAGACGACTTTGATGATATCGATGAAAGAGTTTTGGGTCGTTTAAGCAAAAACATGGGAGGAACAACGGGGATCGTGTTAGATGATGACGATGGAGAAAACTCTTATGTGAATCAAAGTTCTCCTTTGTGTGCTGGATCTATTTCATCGTACAATCAAGAAAAGAAAGAGACAACTCCATCATCCATTACGTCATCATTCTTATCGACAGTTCGAAAAACTTCATCTAATCTGAAAGAAAAGATTTTATTTGGATCAAGCGAAAATACTGAAAGTGAAGCACCTTTAATATCGCAAGCGAGAAATTCAATTATTCTTGACCTTTACCAGCACATACTAGTTCGCCATCCATCTTCAAAGCATCAGAAGACAATTAAGGGTTCTGAAAGCACTCAAAGCTTTTCAGAATGGACATCAAACAAATTTAAATCCAATTCATATCCCAGGAACGAGTCTTTACAATGGGATGTAGAAGATCCCGATGAACCAGGTTACATTCTACATACTTTTACAAGAGAGGAATTAATGGCGATTGAAGAGGCATTCAGTGCAATGATGCTTTCCCTTGAGGACGAATACTGTTCTATCAATAAGAGACGCAGCTCTGATTTCCAGCGTGATTTGGAGGAGGCTGAAAAAATATTGAATGCAGAAGCAAAAACACCTACATCTCCGTCCAAGGTAGAACAATCAAAAGAAAGACAAACTGAAGAGGTTCATGATCCTTTGGCCGTAAATCCTAATTTTCCCGGAGCCAAGGCTGCTGGTCACGGTAATATCGGGGATCTTGAGATATATCACCTTCCAATCATATATAAAGCGCATCAAACTGGTTTTGAGGCTACTAAAGATTTAGTGCTTCTTCCCGATACCGTGTTTGCAGGCCAATATTATGTCCAAAGTGAACTTGGCAGTGCAGCATTCAGTACTGCCTACCGTTGTGTAGATCTAAACTCTGGAAAAAAGGGGGATGATGGAGAAGTAGTAAGTTTTCCAATTGATGCACAATTATTGTACCCGATTCTTTGCATATTCTCACTATTCTATCGCACTTCTACAGTACTATGACGAGGTGTGTCTTAAGGTCATTAAGAATACGAAGGACTTTTTTGACCAGTCTTTGGATGAAATTAAGATTTTAGAATTACTACGTCAAACAGGTCAATGTGATGAAAACAATATTCTCGAAATGAAAACATTCTTCTATCACAAGGAGCATCTTATAATTGTGACTGAGTTGTTGAGACAAAATCTCTTTGAATTCGGAAAGTATATCATTGATCATGATGAGCCGATGTATTTTACCCGAAATCGACTGTGTTACATTGCTCGCCAGTGCCTCGTTGCTCTTAGTTTCGTGCACAAATTAGGTTTGGTACATTCAGATATAAAACCTGAGAATATTCTGTTGGCATCTTACTCCCGTGCGCGTGTAAAAATTATTGACTTTGGGAGCAGCTGCTATGTAACCGATCGACAGAGTTCGTACATTCAAAGTCGAAGCTACAGGGCACCGGAAGTTGTGCTTGGATTACCATACGATGGGAAAATAGATATTTGGTCCCTTGGGTGCGTTATCGCCGAAATGTATACCGGTCAAGTTACCTTTCAAAATGATTCTGTTGTGTCTATGCTTAGCCGAATCGAAGCAATTTGTGGAGCTTTTCCTCGTCACATGATTGAGAACGGAAGACAAAGTGATCACTTTTTTACACCCACGGGGCTCTTGTACGAGAAAAATGAAGTTGATGAAGAGTTACATCCTGATTCATCCCGATCTTTTACAGAAGAGGACAGTGATGAGTCTTTTTTCAACATTTACCAACCAAAAACAACAACCATGGCAGAAAGACTTGGATTTGATGCTGATTTAATGAGTCGTAGTCGTCATACATGGGAAGAAGACGAAAAGGCCTTATTTGTTGACTTTGTCACGAAGCTTTTGACAGTGGACCCGGACAAACGACCGACCGCTGATGAAGCATTAGAGCATCCTTGGATATTATCAGGATTTAATTTGTCAGAAGATGACTTAAGATACCCACCCGAATAAATCCAAATATAAACTGTTTTTTTAAGTACAAATAGGTTAATAGGCACCAAGAATTGCATCTTGTTGCTGCTTTGGATTAGTAAGAACCGTCAGTGTACGATCAAAATCACTCTTTCTTGACATGATTGTAGTGATCTCAGATACACTCATTCTACTGACATCTTCTCCATCTATTGCAACGATGCGATCACCTGGTACGATCTTTTCAAATAAAACACTAGTTGTTCGAACCCCTGAGACAACAGTTCCCCTCGAGTCTGTCTTATTCGCCAGAATGATACCTAGTTTTCCAGGTGGCGCTTCAACAGTCTTTTTCACACGTTTTGTAATCGTTGTAACAGATTGATTAGCACCCCTTTGGGATAATGAAGCTACGCCTGAACTAGCGTCGGCTATTGATGAATTACCAACTAAACTAGCGGATCCATTTCCTAACCCAGCAGAATGCCCATTCATGGCTTTTTTCTTTGCTTCCATCTCTAACTCTTTTTTTACTACGTTGTCACCAGCCTTTGCTCCGACCATGGCTAATTGCATTTCAAGACGAATCAGATCGTTGGCGACAGATCTACTTTCAACCGACATTTGTGATAAATGTGACTTTGTAGACTTGATACTATATCTGGAGGCCCGCGAAGACCGGGAGTGCCGACTACCGACACTTGCTTCTGAGCCTTTGATACGACGAGAACCCGATCGATTACTCCTGTGTGAATGTCTACTGCGATGCGATCGTTCTCCCAATGATTCTAAATCAGCTTGAATGCCCTGGGGACCTAACGCTCCGCTAACTTCATTAAATAGCCAAGATTCAGTTTCTCCATTCTTTGATTCTTCATCTGATTGTTCCTTTGGAGAGTCCACCCAATTCTTTTTTTCTTGTCTTCGTTGGGATGATTTGGATCTTGTTGAGGACGGGTCGACGGCTGGTCTTGGTAAGTTTGGTGTAGAGGATATTGATCCAGCTGTCTTTATTCCTCGACGAGCTTTGGCCTGTGCAAGTAATTCTGCAACAGAAGATGTTGCATCGTTTACAGATTTTGAACTTCGCGCGTTACCATTCTTATCAAAAGCATTATTCTGGAATTCGACGAAGTTTTCAATGACACCAGACTTTTCAAGGGTTTTCTCCAGGTCTTGTTGAATCGTTCTTGGAGAGACCATCTTCATTTTTTCACCATCAAAATCGGAATCGGAAGAATCAGGGTAAGCAAGATTATTCTGAGCTTCCTGAATGGCCATGGTTCTTGGTGACATAGATTTATTAATTTTCTCCTTCTCAAACATAAACTTTTCAGACGCTTTTGAAGACTCTGATTGGGATAAAGATAGAGAATTCATATTTGGAGGTGATTTATGATTGCTACCTCTGGAAATTTGAGACGCGGGGGAAAACATATCATTGTCGCTATCACTAAAGTAATTCTTACTGCGATGTCCTGATCCATTTAAGATACTGTTACCGAACTCACTTTCATCTTGAGATAGGTACATACTGTTCTTTTTGTGCAAAAGGTCCTGAGAACCACGAGGACTAAACTCATCATATTCCTCTTCAGACTTACGAGCTTCAAGCATTGGCTTCAAATGGAAATCCTGATTTGCATAACGGATTCGGTTGTATTCATTGTCTTCTGCATCGGTAGATAGATCAAAGTCAGAAGATGGGGATGCGATTCCTCCATTCGAGTGTTTAGCCACCAATTCACCCGATGGTAACCTTGTGAGCTGAAGTTTCTTCGAATCAGCTTGACTGTTAAAGTAACGAGAATCAACTGGTCTAGGACTACTTTGTCGTTCTAACTGTTGGATCTGATTGTAATTAAGGTGAGGGTTGTACGAATTACCACCATACGGACTATGGATCTGACCACTACTTGGGCTTCTTCCATTGTTCGGGCTTCTTCCATTGTTCGGGCTTCTTCTAGCATCTTGTGGACTTCGTCCGTTTCTATCAGCGTTAAAAGGACTAGAAACAGAAGGCGCGATGTTTCTGTTTGCCCGATTAACATTGTTTTCATCATTGAAATCCGAAAACTTTGTCGCCGTGGTATTAGTCTGTTTAAGGTGTCCCACTGGCGATTGAAGGCGACTAGAAATTCCTGCCTGAAACCCACCTCCGCTGTCAAAGCTACTTCCATAGCTAGAATCATGACTTGGAGTTGTCTTTTTGCCCATCCCGCCATTATTATTAGACTTAGATGCGCTTCGTGCAGCATCTCTCTTTGCTAATTCAGGAGACTTAAATGAATTATACGATGGCACTTTCTTCTTCTTCTTTGACGTAGACTTCTTAACAATATTAGCCTCGCTTCCAATCCCCTCTAGAAAGAAACCATCATCTTTATTCCTTTTGGAGCTCTTTCGACGGAATATTTTTTGAAAGAATCCCATGGATGAATTTGATTTATAGAAGTAGAGCGTATGAATCAGTCGGTAGTTGATGGATCGTGGGTTCTTGTGATTCCCAGGAAGCAGAGTTTACGGGATAAGTCAAGACTAAAATGTATATGACTCCAAGATTTGTAAACCAAAGGTGGATACGAATGAATATCTCCAATTAAGATATTACAAAGTTGTGCAGAAGCTTCGTGATAGAGAAAGATGTATTTATTGTTGGAGGTGATTTAAATACAGTTACATAAACATGAATACCGGCTACGTTCACCGGCTCGCTATTTTTTTGATTTTTATGGTGCAACCCACAAACACGACCGACAGCAACGGATAGTTTTAGAGCTATTTAGCTTCAGTTCAATTTTTTCATTCACATTTTACTCTGATAAACTACTAACCATCGACTAAGAGTTTCACTCAGGGGCTGCTCTGTTAGACTTGTCATTTCAAGATTAGCTTTACTCAGGTCATCTGCTGATGGGAGACTATCGTGAATGCTTTCGTTTGAAGAGTTAGGGACAAAGGAAACCAATCTACCAGTCGATTTGTTAAGAAGTGGCCGATCTAACTTCAAATCATTGGCAATGCACCGTACAAGGTCGATCAACGGTGGAACATCATGTTGATGAATTTTTTCGCGCCTTCCATAAGGCGGATCAGCTAAGATTACATCAAATCCCTCCTTTCCTACAAATCTTTTGGCCTGATCTCTAATGTCAAGATCTGAACAATCGCCTTTGATTAAAGCAAGAGGAGGCTGCAAGTTTCTGGTTTCAAAATCTTGTAGTATATCCTTTCTATTGACTATTGAATCATCAACAATCTCAATACCAACCGATTTACAGGAAGGGACAACCATCGCTGCTGCTAGAAGCGACGAACAAGACCCAGAAAAGGGATCCAAAACGGTTTCTCCATCTTTCAGTTTCGATAAGTTGCATAGGAGAACAGCAGCCAGTGGGCACAGCGGTGTTCTCGTCACACAAATTCGTGTTTTGGGAGCAATAAGTGATGTTTGAATGGAGGAGGCAACTCGTTCTGCCATGACCAGTTCCTCTCCATCTGACTTCAATCCCCGAAAGATATAAATTGGATGCTGCGGCGACTTCAATTTAACTGGACCTTTGAATGTTTGCAATAAATTAGACATTTCTCGAAGCGCCTTTTTCTCTTCAGCCAAAGAAGATCGTTTGCTCACACCAAATCTAATACCCTTTTCAGATATATTGTCATATTGATGTAATCTAAGACACCAAGATCTGGAGGAATCAGATTGCAAATCTATCAACGTATTAGAGTTTATTGCCTTGGAAACTAATTCTTCGTATGACTTTCCAGTTGACAAAATACAATAAAGATGTCGAACCAATGCAGAACGATTCGCCGCCTTTCTAAGGGCACCAATATCATTCATTGAAGGTGCATTAATATATTGCAAGGCCTCGAACATATCGTCATCTTTTGTATTTACAGGAAGTGCATTATGAAATGATAGCTTTGTACGAGTATGTCCCTCATTCATCGTGGAGGCTTCATAAGCACTTTGCAATTCCAATTGTCTGAATTGAAGACTATATCCCTTTGTCCCTTCCCCTCTCCATAACACAAGATGTGTCCCTGGACTGATTGGATTTGTTGCAGTTTTGGTCATTTTGGAATTATGAAGCTTACGTACATGGTTCTTCCAACGATGAATATTTGATTCCATAAATGCTCCGAGGAACATTATTCTTGTGAGAAGGAAAAATAGTACACCAAACTTCAGTGTTGACATACCGCTTAAATGGGTGGGCGCTGCTAGTTCTAAGGCGCAACATCAAAGTACACCTCAACCAGAGACAACATTCAAAAGGAGCACTCAAAGAGACACAAAACACGAAACACGAAACGTAGAAAACGTCACAAATCGTTCCCGGGGCTGATGCTCTAATATATCAGTGAACATTTTACTCACATTTTTAAAAACGATGAATCATACCTACTTGATTTACTCGCAACTCAAATCGATAATACAATCAGTAACGCGTTCCATGTGGACTTCTCAATTCCTTCAGTGCGTCATCTACTAACGGAATGAGGAAGGAAACCATTGAAAACACGATGACAATACATGATGAAGATGATTGTATCATATGCAACCACTCAAACACTGACATGTTGAAGCGGTTATTAGGATCAGGAGGATGTACACGACACTCCAAATCATACACATATATAGACTGAATTCTTACCTGAATGCTGCACACACACAGAAGGAAAGTGTACCATTGATTATATACTCATAAAAATATGAACTTTTCATAATTTACAATACTGTAATGAATAAACACAAATATGCATGTTGACAGAACATCTTCTAAAGTTGCGATAAATCAACACATCTTTCTGATAATATCATATAATGATAGTCGTAGCATTAGCTTCCCTCCTGTGTTTAGACCGTTGCACATCACTGCCTTGGAATCAGTCACATCATCCATACATGTTTCATTCTGATTCTCGAGATGAATCCTTCGTCCATCACGTACATAAAACGCTGCCATTTCTTCGATTCGAATCGGTACCAAAAGTTGCTCCAATTCTTGATGCAAAATTTTCATAACATACTCATATCCAATCATTCCATTCTTCCCATCATGTCCAGACAGAGATGATGTAGATGAAGTTAGACGACCATAATGTTTCAAATGAAGAACCATAATGTTTTCCAATAAAACAATCATATTGACTGCCAAGACATCTAACATCTTGACTGTAGTATCATGATTGAAATTGATTCCAACGGTTGCCGATGATACATTGCTACATCTATCGATTCTATATTGAACGCATTCGGTATCCAATCGATGACGGTACAACATTTTCAATGTTCTGCAGATACCCACCATGACTTCTTCGAAGCATGTTGGATCCAACACGACAAAACGATGTAAAACGGTACAAAGAGACAAAATCTTGGTCATGATCTTCTTCTCTTCGAACGTATCTCCACTTTGTCCCAGTACGACAGGTAGAATGACAGGAATCATAATCATGGAATAGATTCTATTATGGAACGAGGATTGACTTGTCAAATGCAACAGAAGTCCATCCAATACACCGTACGTAGCAATTTTTGATTTATTCGATTTTGTGTGATCTAGATCATGAAACGATGGACTATTTGCATTTTGATAATCATAAATTGGTGACGCTAGAGTTTCTGTTTGAGCAGTAACCGCCGTAGTAGTAGTAGAATCGTCACGAACGGTTGAATGAGAGTAATACATGGCGTACAACGGGATAGTAGTAGGAATGACTAAATTTGCCATACTTTCAACATGAGAGACAGAGAATTTACTGGATCTCTCAGTGATACCCGATGGATAGGAATCCAAT
>Ga0213868_10002146_pt1 | contig 18952 bp, 14 predicted proteins | sample PICome_9_FD_160087 | JGI IMG/M metagenome (GOLD analysis project Ga0213868, IMG submission 160087) | Coastal seawater microbial communities near Pivers Island, North Carolina, United States - PICO127 | ecosystem: Environmental > Aquatic > Marine > Coastal | place: USA: North Carolina...
ATAAACTCTTGCGATTTTTACAAAAATACTCGTACCTCGTACCTACTTACTTACCTACACTGTCATAGGAAGTAGAGCGACAGGCAAACATGAAAAGAATCTTATCAGTAGCAGCTAGGGCGTTCACTCACGAAGGAAAAAAGGGAGGAGGAAATCCAGTCACGGTGTTTATAAATGAAGAATCTCTGCCCCTTCAAAAACGAACACATCTCGCGAAATCATGCAGTTGGGAGTCTGTCGTTGTATCATTAGCCGATCGAGGTTTACCAACACTTCATTTTTATATGCCATCTGGAGAAGAAGTTAGCTACTGCGCGCATGCTGCTATGGGAGCTTCCTTTGTAATCAGTAAGACGCAGGGAAGTTCATCTCAAGTGCATTTTATTACTGCGGAGGGCGTCGAAAACACTGCATTTATTGACGGAAATAAGGTGAGGCTAGGAATGAAAAAAGATCACACTGAAATGGAAGTTGATAGATCTATAGTGAATTTATTGCTGCATCAAATTAATCTACGTGAAGATGATATTATCGCTGATCTTCCCAACGTAAATTCATCCGTTGCAAGATATAAAACCTTGGTACCAATACGCATGGACAGTCTTCAGAGTGCAACGAATCCTCAGAATGCTGATGCGTTTAAAGCTCTTTGTGATTCCATTCAATCTACTGGACTATACATATATTCCCCTCATGAAACGTTCTCTAACTTTTTTGAAGCGCGTCAGTTTCCGAGAGCGTCGGGATATCCTGAAGACCCTGCTACTGGAATTGCAGCCGCGGCGCTCTCTGCAACCATACATAAAAGAACGAAAGCCATGAGAGATTTTACAATTTTTCAAGGAAGTGCCATGGGAAAACCTTCTCGTATTGAAGTACAGTTGTGCGACAACGAAATACAGTGTGCGGGTGATGTTGAGATTGACATGGAAGAATTTCTTGATGTTGAGTAATAAGATTGAGCAATTACTACTCGGTCGAACATTCATCTGAAATGAGCGGCTCTTTCATATTCGGTCTTGTACGAGTATTTATCTTGGTCTCTAGAAGGTTGAGTCTATAGTTAACATTTTGCAATTGATTGAGACCGTACAAGTTGCTGAAAATCAAACCAAGAATAAAGAACCAGGACAGCGATATTTTAGCATTTTCAGGTATATGTGTCGTTTTTGTTGATGACACTTTGATTTCATCACATATATTTTGTTTCGTCGTAGATATCCGTGTAGAGGTTTTGTCTTCGAGAGCTCGCTGAATTGTGGCTATAAAACCTTTTTGGAATTGTGTAACATCTCGAACAGATGTTGCACAAATGATACTTCGGAAAAAGGTACTTTTTTCAAATGTGAGGCCAAATTTTATTGTAAGCAACGTTTTGTTACAATTGCTACGTGTGGCGACTAACCGATCAGATACATAAAAGCAATCTGCAAAGGGTACGTCTGTAATCCGTGTTTCTGTATCGATACACAAACCGTGATCACCAAATCTTCTCATGAATTGAGTTTTAGTTGCAGCACCAGTTGATGGTGCACCAGGAATATGAATTGGGTGAGAATACAGAATTTTTCGTTTTTCGTCATGCCAAGGAGTGGACTGCACATTCGTATCGCCGACTCTTTCGTGATGATGCCCGAGAGAGTATGGAGCTTCATCAGATAAAAACAATAAAAAGAATTCATTTATATCGCAATCAATCAGCACATTCTGATATGTAATACAGGAGATTTAGCTTTCTATAATTTGCAATATAGTAAATAGACTCGCAGGTAATTTCAACGTACCATAGATACAACCTCCGAGAGGGTAATATCATCTTCCTCGTGCAGTTTCATCAATGCGTGCATATTATGAGTTTCAAGGCCATCATCGTTATGAGTGTGACCAACCTTGTGTAATGCATCATCTTGATCATATGATGGCAATAAAGAAAGACGGTTGTACAGTTGGCGGGCGGCTTGGATTCCTTCTTTATCATCACTCGTGGTCCCGCTGTTCTCATGGGCAGAAAGAAATGCTTCCATTTTTTCATCAAGATCATCGATCCCATTCAATCTATAAGTCTTTTCATTAAAAGTCTCTACTAATATAGAATCTATACTGTGGGACAACGACTTGACAGCTCTCCAGGGAATGATATCCCTGTCCAGCTCGATGCCGAAGCTAATTTTCCTGAATAAAACTGCTTGTGTAGAAATGTAACATTCTCCAAGGCCCCCATTTATTGAACATTTAAAAGTACTCATAATTTCTCCAACCACAGGACCAAATGGATTTTTCAGTCCATCTCGCATTTTCACCTATTAGATATGATGTATTCTTCGAAAATACATTTTCTGTATGGCTTCAGTAGCAGGTAGCAGCTTCACCAAGTTTTTTGCAGTTCTCATTCCCAGAAATTGAGGTATACGTCCAACATAGGACAACAAAAAAATCGCCTAACATACAAAGGGGAGCAAGCCAATGCACCAGCTCTGTCCTCCTATTTAAATTTGTTATTTAGCGTTTGGTTTTGCGTGAATAGTTATGGTTGTGCCCAAATACTTAGTAGAGATGCCCTCCTTCTGAACATTATTTATAAAGCTTTGGAATGAGACGAAAAAGAGCAATATAGTACTGTCCAATTTCAGGATTGAATAAATACATTACTGATATTTTATACAGGAGTACAGGCATGATATGCATACATCAATGTTCATGCGGCCAAGATTAATAGTTTAACTCATATCAAAAATAGTTTAAAATTCATATCAAACGAATCCCTAAAAGAATTACTCAAGTCCTAGTATTGAGAAAATAAGCTAGACTGATGATTCATTCGAGGTTGGTATTAGTCAAATATTCAGAAAAATGAGAAATATGTACCCGCGCCTCAAATTCCAGCTTCGTTTATGCCCTTTCAGAGAGAATAGAAGAAATTGACGACATCAATCCTTTTTGTTTTTCAAGTGCTTGATTTATCGCTTCGTCACTTCCAAGATCTGAGTTTTTATGTTTTTCCAATGATTTTCGCGCAAATTCAACCTCTTGGTCGATAAGTTCTTGCATTTTCTTTTGCCTGCTGACTTGAACTACCTTGGCGTGCTCTTCATGAGCTATGGATACTCTCATTATCTCCTCATGTTCTTTGATCATAGTCTGCATAGTCCTGGAAAGCGTTTCTAGATGATTATCCAAATTGCTGGTTTTCACCTTGTAACTAGAAATTTGTCTCCGTACTGTTTCAAGTTGCTTTCTTAATTCTTCGTTCTTCTTTGTTGCTGCGTTAAGTTGGTTTTCCTTTCCCTCTAGAGTTACTTCAACTGATTTACTAACTCTTTCCTTTTCTGCCAACTCATCCCTTGCAGCTTTAAGTTTTTCCTTCTTCTGTCCAAGTGATGATTTCATTTCTTCAATTTCCAATTGCATTTTAGTTTTTTCAGCGGATATGTTTTTTGAAGCTTCGGCATCAGCCCTTTCCGATTCTTTTTTCAACTGCTCCACTTCTAGCTTGAGCTCAGAGACGATTTTCTTACCTTCATCGATAGACATTTGAAAATCATCATTTGCCAAATAATCATCACGAAATGAAAACGCATGTGTAGACTTGGGTGTTGACTTTACTATATCATCATCCCGTGAGTCTCCGTACGGGGAAGCTTTATGTGTGTACTCTTCCCTTGCTTTATCACGAGCAGCTGCAGCTTCTTCCATTCGACGGATCGCATCGCTTGGCTTTTTATCTGAATTCACTCGCTCCATCTCCGGTGAATGAATTGCAGGATTTTGACTTTCATAAAGCTGATGAAGAATTCGAACGACATTATCCTTCTCAGGATACTCTCCTTGTAGTGCAAGGTCTAAAGGAGAGAAATTTTCCACATCTTTTGCAAAAGCAGCATTTTTATCAGCACGTAGCAATAATTCAAATGTTTCAAGTGAGCTTGGTCCCCATTGGGCAAGGTAATGAATTGGGAGCATACCATTTGGATCTGGAGTTGACGCACCAGCAGAAAAAGCAAATAAAAGCTGTCGGATGACTTCCAATGATGCCTGATTACCGCAAGCGTAGTGGATAGGAAGCATACCCTGGTCGTCTGTACGTTGAGATCCTTCCTTGTAAGCATTGATCAGAGCAGTGATCACAGCTCCTGGAGGATTTTTCGCAGCAGCAGAGTGTAAGGGAAGAAAACGCCACATTATTTCATTATTTGGGTGATAACGAACAACCCAAGTCCTCGCCTGATCTGGCGATTCCTTCGCAACTGCCAATGCAATATCCCATTCAGACTTTTGGATTGCAGAATAAAGTTCGGTGACATTTGTGTCAAAGTCTACTTCCATCTCTGTCATTTTTGTAAGAAATATGTATTTTATGTTGTATCTACGGAGTTTTAGAGATAAAAAAGAAGTTGCGCCCACAGTGTTAATTTACGTCGAAGAAAAAGTGATCGCTAAAAATTCACGGAGGTTCTTTTCGTGGGAATGATATTTTTATACTGAAAAACAACTTTCGCACTGACACGCATCACTCACTTACTCACTTGGTAGACTACTTACTTCTAAGTAAGTAAGTAGTCGAGTGTTGTATCTAATGATTCTACTTCTCAGCTACCCATTCTTCATTTCGTAAAGGTTATTTTCTTCTAATCACTCCACTACGTGGATTATTAGGAAATGAATGATTTGCATCTACTGAAGTTTAAAGACTGCTGCAGACTCTTCTATCAAAGGTCTCTTTCCATGGGTGAAGATCAAATTGAAGAGGATGATGAACTCCAAGCTGCCAAGGTTGTTCTTGATGCACTCCAGCACCAGCTTGTAGATGTCCATCACACTACTATTTCACCTGACCACTCTTTATTTTTGGCCAGTGATAAAGTGAAGACTTATTCCGATTCTCTTTTGTCATGTGGACTGATGCTTCAAGACCACCAAATCACAAAATCCCATGATGCGCTCAACGAGTATACGAAGATTCGCGACGAAGAGCGTAGAAAAACCCATGAAGAACAAATGAAATACAGAAGAAAACGATTGAGGATGCTTATAAATGATGAGTCTTGGATCTATTCCTTAGAAAATAATTATGATACAAATTCTGATCCAGTATTCACCTTGAGCTTTAGACATCAGACAAAGGACTTGTTCAAAAAGTTTTCGCAACTACACAAGGAAAACTACGATGCTAATTTATTTATGGCTGGGTTGCACTACTTCATAATAAGACAGATTCACGAAGAGAACATCTTGATATGGACATTATCTATTCCCGACGGAAGAGATAAATTTATCGACGATGTAGTGCATCTTTTGCGAAGTATAATGATCCCATGGATTAATCCTCAAAGCTGTGAAGAAGCAATGGATTCACTAGATGAAGAGTACAGTTTTTATATCAACCCATCAATAAGCAATAGATCATTGCAAACATTATTGCAAGCTTTGTCCATTAAAATCAGCACTAGTAAGAAATCCATGGGAAAGATTGGTAGTCTACATCCATTATCTCAGAGAGAAAATATTGATGGGGACAAAGATGAGAAATCGCACTTTATGAAGTGGATCAATTTCTGTGAGATTCTTTGAGTCAATCAGTCTAAAATGCGATCTAATCCCGCGTGAACGAAAAATCTGTTATAGTAACTTTCAATTTTTTGATCTTGATGTCACGCACAAGATTAAGCGAAGAGTGAGCCTCTAACGTTCTCCTTTGAAAGTGTTACTACTTCACTCACCAGTCTCAGAAAAAGAAGAAGCAATTAAACCAGTGAGTCTGGATTCATGAAGAAGAACGATGGATCAGAAAGGTGAAAGTGATGACGTACTAGAAACTCCTCGGCAGTCGCAAGAAGCCTCGCGCCCACTTTTATCACCTCCTGCTTTACCTGTACCTGATCATCATTCACGCGAACGCTCCATCACAAATCAGTATCCACCTAATTTGAATGATCAATGGGAAGAAAACGAAGTCAGAAATTATAATCACGATGAAATATTAAGTTTTCCATTTATTGGAGATCCAGCCACAGAATTAGCGAGAACTCCTGTCTACGGTCTTGTTAGATCAAGAAGACGATCAAACAGTTTTGATGCTGCGATGCCTTTTCCAAAGATATCACTAAGACCAAGGTTTCATGGAAGAGGCTCTGGAAGCTTCAAATCGAATCACACAGGAGAACCCGGGTGTACTTGTATAGAGTGTTTTTGTGGTGATGTTTCTCAAGATAGCCGCCGTGGTTCTGAAAGGCATTCACTTAGCAGGCGTTCTCATTTCCGGTCGAATACATTCGGAGGTTTTGACTCTACTACTGATATATTTGCAATGGCGATAGAAGCGGAGCAGCAAGAGTATGGTTTTACTACAATCTCACATGAGTATTCTCCATTTGAGTTGTCATCTTTAAGTCACAATTTACCCTCTGCTGCGCAAGCCTTCATCCCCCCTACAGATACAGCAGACACACCATTACGTTTACCATTATCGTCAAGGGAGCCTCAACCTATACGTCCCATCCCAAGACATCATAGGCCGAACATTGATATTTCCTTCTTAAAATCAGTGCCTTCTCAAGAATGCTTGAACCTACAAATACATCAACAACCGTCCTCCTCAAACCATGTTCGTACAAATTCATATGGCACACAGTCCTTGACTACTGCTTCGCCCCAAAATACGGATACTCCTGATTGGGGCCATCATACTTCAGATGATAGTCCCGTGTTCCGAAATATACAAGATGATGAGGAATATCTCAATAAGAAAGAAGATCATTTCAAAATGGTAAGTACGTTGATGCAATATAGAGCTTTCACAATTTTGAAATATTTTATCTAAAACCATTTCATAATCTGCATTGATACTCAAACTACAGAAACCGAATACTTTATCCGATGACACACCGTTACCTTTTGACGAGGTTCAGTTACAATATCATCATGATGATGCCAGTCCGTCCGGAACGGATGGCTCAAATCTACCGAGAAAGACATCATAACATCATTGATTCAGAAATCTAACGACTCTGAAAAACATTCTGGAGAAATACTACTTAAAATTAAACCATAATACTACGCCAAATGTCATATGAGTCTTGATCACAATAACCACAATTATCCGGCGACAAAGTATGAATAGTTTTCTACTCGCACTTCTTTCTTTTCAGGATAGATTATTATCGTTCCTTTTGCAGCAGCCACGCTGTAAAGATCATTCCAATCCAATCTTGCCTGTCGTTTCACAACGAATGCTCTGCCCTCAAGGTCAGCACCGCCTCCTTCATCTTCCTCTAAATCTCTGGCTGTACCCGCATCGACTTCCCAGTGTTCGCCATTCTCAAAGTCTCTTTCAAAAAATGCTTCAATTATGAGAACTGCAATCTCATGATTAGATATTTCACCCTGCTCCCAAGCTTGCAGAGTTTCAGTTAAATAAAGCTCATCAGTGTCTTGAACTTCAAATCCATACTCCGGATGATACTTCTCGCTCTTGAGAAGTTTATAAGTTGGTAATTTATAATCATCTTCAGTAACCATTTCTGATGGTTCATCATGAAGCTCAACTTTATCTTCAGTAGCATAAGAATGGTCTTCATAAGCTGTCTCCTCGTCTCCATCTACGCTAGTATCAGCCATTACAAGATCTAAAGAATCGACATTTTCAACACCAACAGATGTCATTTTCGTTACTTGAATAGAATCTGATTGATCGTCTTCAGCTTCGTAAAACTGCACTCCATTCTGATTCCTTTGTTCCTCATCATTCTGAGATTCATTCTGTTTGTTATTATCTTGACTGGGGCTACCAAGCCATTCGTCATCTGAAGCATCTGAACCAACAGAAAGACCATCATCAGACATATCTTCTGGCTCGGCTAAATCCTGCTTCATTTGTTCTGAATGATGTGATTCATTTTCCAATTTTGAATCATAATTATCCTCTTCGTGTTCCTCAAACGCAGGACTATCATCAACGTCATCTTCATGTCCATCTTGGTCAGAATTCATATATTCTTGTTGACTGTAATCGTTAGATTCAGTAGGAATTACAGGTTCTTCTTGATCATAAGTGTCTGCAAGTACTTCATCAAGTTCATCGAAAGAGTCATCATCGGCATAGTTATTGTGATTTGAATAATGATCTGCTTCCTCCTCTTCGTGATAATCCTCTTCATTTGGTACTGATGCATAATGATCCTCATCTTCATTTGCTACTGATGCATCGTGATCCTCCTCTTCATTTGTTTCTGATGCATCGTAATCATCTTCTTCATTTGTTACTGATGCAGCAGCAAATGATGTGCTGAGGCCTGTCATCCCACTTTTCTCTAAATCCTTTCCAGCATCTTGAGGCTGGTCTTTTCTATCATTGAAAGATGCTTCGCTTTCATCACCAAATGAAAGCTCATCGTCACTTTCAAATACCAACGCCTCACGGGGTGTGGGTTTTTTAACTTCTGATATTGGTGTTTTCTTACTCGCCGTGACAGCAGGAGATTTAGCAGCTGGAGGCAAAGCATGGGATTTCTTCATTTGTATAGAAGTATCTAAAGATGGACTCAAAGCCATTTTTTGAGGTCTTGGAGATATAGATGATCTCGATGTATTGATGGCTGGAGGTCTTTGGGAAGACTTCAAAGCACTTCTAGGTCGACCTGAAGCGCTACTTGGACGAACTCGTGGTGCTACACTAGGTTGCATTGAACTCTTAAACTCAGAAGAGTAAGCCGATGAGGGCCGATGTGCGTATGGACTTGTATGAGAAGGCGAATGAGATTGACTGAAGCGAGACGAATATGCAGTTGGCGAGCTCGACATGACATTCTTATTTTGTCTTGATGCTGATGACTTCGATGTATCAGATTTGTACAGTCTCTCGAAGGTACTTGGAGATGCTCTTTGTTGGATCATCGGGGAAGGTGGCAGGCCGCCATAACGTGGACTGCGATCCGTAAATTGGCCTTTCTTCGATGCAGACGAAACAGTTTGTGCCTTTGACATACGGTCGAAAAAACTGGAAGTCGTAACAGATGTTCTCATGGACCTTGCTGATTTGGCCGATTTTGCTGATTTGGCCGATGATGCGCTTCGCACTGATCGTCCGGTGCTCGAATCTCTCTCCCGATCAGGAGATCTTAAATTCAATTCTTCTTGACTAATAAGTCCCTTCATCATTGCACTGGCAAACGTTTCTGTCGTGGCTAGTCTCTCAAAAAATGCGTTTGAAGTCTTTCTTGGAGTACTACTAGGACGCGGTCTCTCTGTTCTATCTTTCATACTCGAAGTCGCGTAAGTTTCAGTACCCGCAAGTCGATCAAATACTGAATGATCACCCGCTCTTACAGAACGAGAACTATGTGTGTAAACAGATCTCGCAGAAGATCGGACGGAGGGGGAAGGGGATTCGAATTCATTTCTGGCCCAGCGCTTCTTCATAGCCGAAGACTGAGTATCCGAGTAGGCTAACCTCTCAAACACATTTCGGAAGCCGCTGCTCATTTTGCCGTTGATTGATTCGTTTTCGTCAAAATACCTTGGACTCTAAGACTACTGATCTTTATCCCCCTATTTACCCCCCTTTTATCTAAATTTGTTTGTATGTCCAAGTCGGTATAGACGGGAATACCTTCTTTTAAATACTGTTGTTCCGTTGAACACGCAAAAATCGAGACGGTAGAAGGAGAGAAGAGATAGAGATTCGAGTTTCGTTGCGCGCCTAAAAAAGTTTTAGGTGTACAAGCGCGCTGCTGTACGTGTGATTGAAAAGATTTTCACGTGACTGATTTCTCCTCACAAAATGAACCCACCTCTGACAAAAAATAAAATAAAGTTGTAGATACATATTACTTGTTCACGAAATCAACTATATTAAGTATGATACATATTCGATACCTCAGAGTTATGATATGGAGAAGGTCATCATGTTACATGTTAATCTAAAATGATGAAATACGCGATAACCGCACATCGTTCCATTTGGGTTCTGCATTGGAGTTCGACCCGGATCTTTTGAGGAAAGGTGGAGTTCGTTTCGTTGTTCGTTGTTCGTTGTTCTTGTTCCCTCCTCTTCAAAAATTTCCTATTCATTCTTCATTCATCTTTTCAAGAGTTTCATCCTCTCTGCGATGAAAAATACGTATCTACAAATTAGAGTCATGATACAAAACTTTATTCATTACTTATTGAAGACTCTCAATAAGTTTATAAAGTTCATCAAATCTTTTTTCGAGACAAAAGAGACAATACTATTCAGTAACGGACAAACTGTTGTCATAAACTATAAGTTAGCAGAAGGAGGATTTAGCTACATTTATTGTGCGTCTGATGCACCAAAACCAACTGCTTCGCGCTATCATCATCCAAGACAATATGCGTTGAAACGTATCCAGTGCTTGGATAACGACATGGTGAAAAAGTGTGAAAAGGAGGCGTTGGTGCACTCAAAAGTAAATTCTCAACATTGTTTACCACTGTATACGATGCAATTTATGAATGATAATAAAGTATGTTACATGCTTTTCCCTCTCATTCAAGGTGGTTCTCTACGAGACGAAGTGAGTAGACGGAGATTACTTGAGAATCACATGTACGAAAGCATTAGACCCTTCAAAGAGCGGCAAGTTTTAAAGTTGTTCCGTGGGATCGTTTCTGGTGTAAAAGCTGTACATGATGCTGGATTTGCACATTGTGACGTTAAATTGGAAAATATACTTCTGGACATGAATATTAGTAAAGGAGATGAGGAAATGGGGCATATAAATGGATCTTCTACAATTGCAACACCTGTACTGATGGATTTTGGCTCGGCCAGAGATCTATGTATTAAACTTGTTGACAGGCGCACAGTTCTTAATTTAATAGAAGAGGCTTCTCAAAATTCTACAGTTTCATACAGAGCCCCGGAACTATTCGAAGGCGGATGTAGACACGGCCCTTTAGAACCGGATGTGGATGGAAAGGTCGATGTTTGGTCACTGGGATGTGTCCTGTACGCAATGATGTTTGGCTCGAGTCCTTTTGAAGTCGAATACCGAAAGGATGATGGCTCTATTAGGATAGTGGATTGTACACAGTTGAGAATCATTAATGGAAATATTCCATTCCCTCCTCAAAATAGCCCTCGAGGAAACTTATTTGGATATAAACGTGAGATGCTCGAGCTGATCGAATGGATGCTAACGGTGGATCGATCTGTAAGGCCAACTATTGATGAAGTATTATCAAGAGTAGAACAAATGAATTCGACAGAATCAAAACAAGTACATAATATAGTCTAATATATCTAAGGGATTGGATCATTTTTGTTCATCTTTCACAGGGAACTGAGCATTTGTAGTTTTTCCATCTCTTTGGGCAGACATTTCCTTATGCTGACGGATCAAATCTTCAGTATCATGGTCATTGACTTCTTGTCCTTGAGCCTTAGCCATAGTTGTCATCACTGCCACTTCAGCTCTCGATTTAATGGTTTCAAGATCCATGTGCTCATTGCCTTTTGTTGATCCTACCAGCTTACCAATAGTCAAAAACTCGCTACCTATTACCTTCACTGCTTTTGCTCTCATCAGTCGTTGTTCCAAGGATGCATCGGCATCGGCAAAAAGCTTCTTACATGCTTCTTTCAGAGTGTTTCTAATATCACGGGTATTAATTCCCCATGCAAGTTCAAGAATACTTGGAAGAGACTCTTCAAATTTTTTGGCAGCAAGCATGGCCTGTTCAGCTTGTTTTTCCGTTTCAGTTTTTCCATCGTTCTCTCCACCTTTACTGTGCTGAGTAGCTGCTTCGACTTCTCTGTATGCCTTATGACCAGCACTAGCGGCCTTTATTGCAGCTCCAGTTATTTTGAAATTCGTTGCAGTGGAACTCAAGTTTTTCTTTGTTTGTACTCTGGCTCCGTCCCAGTGTGATTTCTGGTATCCGATGTATTCTTCTGCTTCTATCTCCAAGGCAAATCCAATATTTTTCAAAAACGTGGAACCAAACGAGCCTTCGGCTATTTTGCAGGCTATTCGATGATATAAAACAAAGATACATATCATGAGTTACGAAGTGTTTATATGACAACCACAAAAAAGTCGTGGAGGAATATATATGCTTACCTTCAATTTGAACTGTGGCTCCAAAGTCATCAAGTGCAACGACCCCGTCAACCACTTCTTTGACCTTGTCACGGAGATATAATGCAATCTTGATTTCTCTTTTCTTCTGTTTTAACTTTGCCTCCTCGGAAGTTTTATCTGATTTTCCCCTCAAATGCTCAGCCATTTCTGATTCTGACATTGTGCTTTGCTGTTGCAAGTCCTTCATCATCAAGTCAGCAATGGAAGAAATCCAAAGTTCACCAACATAAGGCTCTACAAGAGTTGATCCAAACATAACATTAAAAAATACACTTGTATCGATTGAATTTGCCATATCCTCGGCATTTTCATTTTCTGATTTTCCATTTTTATCGTAATTTGCTCGTTTTTGTTCATCCGATAAAATTTGATATGCCTGTCCTAACGCTTGAAACTTCGTGGCCGCATCAGGATCATCAGGACATTTATCAGGGTGGACCATCCTGGCTTCCTTGTAGTAAGCTTTTTTAATTTCAGCAGGGGTTGCATTTGTTGAAACTCCAAGTAAGTCATAGTATTCTCTATCTTTGACCTTCCTTTCAGCTAGGTTTCCGCTTGCGACACCTCCGGAGGCAGTCTTTCCTGCCTTCAAACGCGCTTCCAACTGTTCAACTTCTTCTTTCTCTTTATCTAGGTAATACAAGTACCACTCCCGTTTTTGATCGTCCCACTGCATTCCTTGTTTAAAAGCCTTGTTTGCCTCTCCTTGATTGGCTATTCCACGTGCAATCTGATATGCCCCAACACTAACACCCACGACAGGAAGAGCCACTGCACTAGCCACCCCAGTGGCCAATCCTTTAAAGAATCCTTTGGCACCCTCTTGTTGCGCACCTGCTATTGGTTGGGCTACCAGAGATACTGCTCCAGCTAAAACAGATTTACTGATCGATTTAGTGGCAGACGAAAAACCAGCGCCTGCATCCTTTGGACGCCGGGTTGAAAATAGGGAATTAAAGACTTCATTGGCCTATCATTATTCAAAAAAGTAAAATATATGATGAGAATTCGTTTTGATGAAATGAGTATAAAATATATAATGTACTCTGGGTACTATGCTCAATCATTGATTTGTTGTATTCTAAAAATAAAATAGACAAGTGATCGAGTTGTTGGAACCGAGCTAAACAATATATTACTCTTCTCCTTATTTGTTTTGAGTCACTCATGGCAATTCAGTGAAACAACTGTGAAAAGGAGATACACGACGATTCATTCTTCAATAGATTCCGATGGATTCATTCCCATCGACCTTTTCGTCTTACCTCGTTCATCTCTCCTTCCATGTTGAGTTCCTCCTGAGCTTTCGCAGCTAAATCTGCATCAGACAGCGTAGATGTATCGTAATTTGATTCCTGCATTCACTTTTAGTATGTAAGTTAGTATATGTGATGGATGGTCAACCTGTAATGTCGATGATTCGTAGAAGGTCGGAGATAAAGTTTTTTTATTTTCTCTTGTTCGCTTCGCGTGTGTGCAGCAGTCGGAAGAGTGTGGTCGGTCAGTACAGGAGCAAATGGGAAGGAGAAGGGGAAGAGGAGAATGAAAATCAATGACAAAAGACAAATGTGAAGATCAAGTTTAACGAGCAGTCTTGAGTTCTAGTAAAGAGGATACAAATTACGTACAGTGTTATCTCCTCTATGCGCCTAGCTTCAATTAGCTTTAGAGAAACGTGGCTCTCATTGTCATGTTGTATAGTAATTCAATTCATAATGTATTGTGGTCGGTGGTCGGTATAGAGATAAAATACTAAGTAGGTAGTAGTTTCGAACCAAGTGAGAAAGAAAGAAAAAAGACAGACAACTAGTTTTTCTGAAAGAAGGTGAATGTTATTCTCTTTTATGTGAAAATAACGTATTCGTACGATATGTTCTAATCATCTCGTTTTACTTCAACATCAATAATCTTAGATTTTTTCTGTACCTTGTTGTCTTGCCTTCTTGGCCCATCTGGGTTAAAATCATCTCGAAACAAATCAAACACGGAGCTGAATGATCCAAGATTATCATCGTCAAAAATATCGTCCGGGCCATTACAAAGTTCAATGCCTTTCTTATCAATGGTCGCTCTTATTGTACTTCCACAGTTGAGACATAACCCTGGTTGTCCATCCTCGTCTTTTAGCACTCGAGCTGGAGCTCCACAACTCGGACACGGACCTTCAATAGTGTAAAAATATTGCCAGGCATTAAATCCTACACCCGCGATAATAGGTAGGAGGAACAATAGAAGAAAAAAGCTATTTGTAATGGCAAAAAAGATGGATCCCAACGGAGACAGAAAGAAAGCAGTGGCCAAAGCAATGGAACCAATACCTGTTAAAATAGACTTCATTTCTGCATCTTTTGGATTTGAGGGTGGTAGATTGAATCCCATCTTTAAAGCACTTGGATATTTTGTGGTTTGTTGAGAAAGCGATGGGGGGAGTGTGCTAATGTGATGTGTCTCGGAAATGCGAATGTCGTGATTCACGTGGACCATACGAGATGGAGACATGAATGCTGTTGAAAAGGACAACTGTGAAATAAGAAGTAAGAATAGTGTGTGCATGGCCTTCATAGATAGTGGAAGAATACAATATAAGCGTATGGCGTACGCGATTCAATCGAGTGTTTGAAGATGGGTTTTTCTGAAATCTGAAAAGATCTCAAATCGTTGACAGGTTGGGAAATGGAGGATCCAAGAAACCGATGAAATGACGATTTCAAACAATGCATAGATTTTTTACATAGTAATGGACACGAAAACGAATGGAATGTGATTCGAACCTTGATTATCTCATTCTCTCGTCTGAAAAGCTTTTGTTTTGCACAACCGTGAAGGAAAGTTACCGTGAAATCACTCGGATCCGAATGAAAACGAGTTTTTATCAATAAAAGATAGTCTAGATTATGAAAATATGAAGCAGAAAGTGGTCCACCTCATTTTCTATGTAATGATTAATTCGTCTTCAATGTTTCATACTAAACTCATCATGAATGCCTTATTTTTTCCTTGTAATCACAGCATGTGTCAGTCTTATCAAAGAATCGCGTGCCTCTGATTGCGGTAAACGTAAGATGGCAGATACCGCTTTCTGTTAATTTCAGTATTTGCAATAAATAGAAGAGTGAGATGATGTATAGCTTCATGCCTTTGGAATTTCGAGAAAAACTATGTACTTACCTCTGCATGAAATAATGCCAATCGTCTTGCTTTGTTCATGGCAGTGGGGCTCTTATACAAATATTCTAGAGCTGTCTGTTTGTCACCGTTTTGCTTGAACCTTCGCATGATCAGTGGTCGAAGGTCAGAGTATTCTTGAGCAGCATACAAAATCGGAGCAGTGCTTAAACCCAGATCCATATCGGCAAGAGCTGGTTTACCTAAAACGTTTTCAGCGGCGGTGAAATCCAGAATATCATCCTGAATTTGAAATGCGAGACCCAAGTGAAATCCAAATTCTTCACAAGCTGTAGCAACTGTGCTGCTGTATGCATGACCCCCCAATAAAGCGGTGGATCGACAGGCGTAACAGATCAAAGACGCTGTCTTGTAATATGACTTCTTCAGATATGTTTCTATCTCAAGCAAAGATTCTGGGGAACTTTTCAGCTGCATGATTTCACCTGCAACTAAACTCTCCAAGGCTGTCGCCATAATCTGAACAACGGATGTGTTTTCCAATCGGGCAAGAAGTACGGAAGCTCTTGCTAGTAGATAGTCGCCAGCCAATACAGCAACTTTATTTGAATATAATTTGTGCACAGACTCTCCTCCGCGTCTAGTGTCAGCTTCGTCTAACACGTCATCGTGAATCAAGGATGCCACGTGAATCATTTCCACGATTTGTCCAAGTTGCGCTTGCTTCCTCCATACTTCAGATCCTTTGTGATTCTCCGAGGTTACGACTCCACCCTCTAGATTTATTTCAGATGCTCCGCTCCATTCCCATCCTGCTACTCCGCCTACTCTGGCATGAGAGTGCCCATTCACTTCCCCATGCCCATTGACTTGGCTCTCATTTAAAATTATTTTTTCAGGGGTAGCGGCTGCAGCTGCCTTCGCTACTAATTGCACAATTGTAGGTCTAAATCTTTTCCCGTGTCTCTTTTCGAAAAAGTGTTTTGCTGCCATGGATAGGATAGGCTGGTCTGATGAAACCAATTCTGTAATGGAGTCTGCAAATGGCTTTAACTCTTTTTCTACCATTTTAAAAGGATCGGGAAGACTTTCAATCTTTTTCTTTCCTTTCCCCTTTCCAATATAATCTTCTAGTTTTAAACCCTGTAATGGGTCTTCTTTCCCCTCCTTGAGTATCATGCTATCTCTCTGAGAGTTTCCAATCATGGTTGGTGGAGCTACGCCACCTTCTTCATCTGTTAACATCTGAAACAAATCAAAGCTAGGTTGCAGCTTCAAAGTAGTATCAGAATGACTCAGAGCTTCAGCTTCAGCCGATACAACCACAGGACTCGAGTTTTGCATAGCCGATACATGGGATTTAAAAATATTCATTCTTTGACGACTAACTGAATTCATAGGAGCGAATGTTTGAAACGCATAAGTCGATTGACTATTCAAGGCTAGAATTATCGCTGCGAGGGCATTTGCTTTTGTATATCTCGAACGATGTGCTTTTGTAATGTTATCCATGGTATTCCGTTGTGTGTGTGTGTGGGTGAGTGAGTGTGCGTGTGTTTCTGTGATTGAAGTATGAAGATATAATATATATTAAAGTGAGATATCGTTGCATAAGAAACAGTTTACTCATAAAACAATGAGGTCTAAATGGAGTCTTCTATTCACTATCATAAAATATGTAAAAAACACCGAGAGATCCGGAGGGTCTCTTCGAAGTTTTCCAGGGAAAATCTTTCGTACCTGACTTCAATTATCTCTTACAGTAAATGTATACTTGGTTAATTCTGTTGTGATTTAAAGTGGGTGTGATATTAGCTCTTCTGATAATATATAACAAGTACACTACTTCTTAGACGACGAGAAGAGCTGCTGGAAACTTCTTTTAGTCTGACTCTGCGTCTTGTTGGTTTGTTTCCTCGATGATGTCACTCAGGCCACGCAGGGTGAATTTTCCCGCAAAACTAATTTGTGCAAAATAAAACATGTGGCCTAGTTAAATCTTCAATCAATAGATTGCCGATTGCAGATTGTACTTGTACACAGTCAGTCTATTATTTCATTGTCACAAAGAGCGTTTCGTGTAGTAATCAATCAATAACAATCGTCATGAGCAGTAGGCATGACAGACATAACTCATTTCCTGAAAAGGGAAATCCATACGAGGCTCTCTCTTTGAAGAATTTTGCAACTTCAGTTGAGATTAAGAAAAAGTTTCGTGAATTGAGTTTAAAGTTACATCCAGATAAGAGACAAGCAAATATTTCACAGAAAGAAAAAGATGATCTGGATCATCAGTTTATCCTTGTCCAAGAGGCTAGATCCTTCTTACTAGATGATGAATACAGAGATAAAAAGGAAAAGTATGATGCAAAACTTCAAAGTGAAATATTAAGAAAGGAAGATGATCAACGAAGAGAGGAACAAATGGGAAGTCAACGTAGAAAAATGAAGAAAGATTTAGAAGATAAGATCAATCAGCTTAAACGTACATCCGATAACAGAATGCAGTCAAAAGATACAGCTTTTGATGATTTGAAGACATCTGGTAAAAGAATGCGGGAGTCGTACAGTGACAGATGGCTACAAGAAGAGGAACGTCGCTCTTACGAGCAACGAAAACGAAGAAAAGATGAGATTGAAGATCGGCAAGTTCGTGTGAAATGGAGTCGTAAGAAAATTGGAGGTCAATCAGAGGATTCACTTGCTAAATTATTAGAGAGGTTTGGTACCATTGAAGAGGTTGAGTTAATTGGAAGCAAAGGAAATGCTGCATTGGTTACCTTTGCAGATGCTTCCAGTTGTCAGACATGCGTCGATGCATATTTACATAGTGATGAATTGAGAGCTACTTATTTAGGTGCACGTAAGCAACAAGCAGACAAGGCGGAAAATGACGACGATGTCTCTGACTTCTTACGGTCATCTCTCAAACGAGAACGCGACCGAGAGAGTGTCGAAGAGCGTAAACTTCGTCAAGCAGCAGAACGTGAAGCAATTCTACGAAGTATGGAAATGGGCAATGTCAACAAAAGTCATGAACAACTGCATGAGGGCTTGCAGAAAGTGAAGAAAAGCGTCGTTTTCCCACCAAGCTTACCGCAGTGTACGAGTGAACTACTTTCTTCGATCGAACGTTTAGAGCAAGCAGAAAATGAGATCCTCAAAGGGTTACTTTCTTCTGATGACATCAAATTCATGCAGACATCTTGATCAAAAACGCTAATTGTAATAACTTTGTTGTAATAGTAGTACATGAATAGTCAATGTGTTTTAGGATATTATTGAAAATTTCAAATATTGCGCCAAAATCATTTTACCTTTTACTACAGTTTTTTGATTTTACCTTGCCTAAAGCAATACATAGCGTAAACGTTAAGGTAAGAATGATCTTTGTAGAGCTCAATTCTTGGAAAACCCAGCACGCAACACTAGTATCCCATTGGAATAATTTTAATCGATATATATAGACGGTAGATTACTGTGCAAAGCTATCTTGCGCTCGGAATTAGAACTATTACTGTGCACGACGATGTTACTTTGATCACTGAGTACAAACACGGCTGTGTCCAAACGCACTAGAATACAATACGCACAGAGTTTCATTCGGCACGTATCTATTGTTGGTGCTGGGTTTGTGTTTGTGATTTGGGTTCGGAGATTTCGCTTCATTCCATTGCGAACAAAAATACAGATAGCATGCTCTGTTTTTTTTTTACAAAATACTA
>Ga0213868_10002149_pt1 | contig 18943 bp, 27 predicted proteins | sample PICome_9_FD_160087 | JGI IMG/M metagenome (GOLD analysis project Ga0213868, IMG submission 160087) | Coastal seawater microbial communities near Pivers Island, North Carolina, United States - PICO127 | ecosystem: Environmental > Aquatic > Marine > Coastal | place: USA: North Carolina...
CGATAATCGCAAAAATCTTTAATCAGTTTTCGTTCGTCGTCATATTCTTTTAGATTACCGTTTTCATCAATTACTGTGATATTTTCACTATGTGCTTTGGTCAGTTTAAATTCTTTTATAAGTTTATCTGTTTTCCAAGAGCCAACTTGCTGCTTTAGCTTAATATCAAATTCAAATCCTTTGGAAGAACAATTGTCTTCGTATGATACGATTACATCCTTTTCTTCAAGCGAATCCAATACTTTTACATAAGATTCGCGATCATAACCGTATGGAACATCCGTGATAACGAGTTTAGTTTTACCTATACGGCGAAAAACGCCATTACACATGAACCTATCTTTTTCTGCATCATATTCAGTAGTCCCTGTAAAATGCGGGAAAGATACTGGTATTTTGAGTTTAATTGATCCTGTTCTTAGATATTCTTCACATGCCGCTTTAACATCACTAATGCTTCTTGGCAAGATATTAGTCGCAAATCCTGTGGCAATGCCCTTGGCTCCGTTTACTAGAACCAACGGAATTACTGGGATATAGAAACGTGGCGGCTCATGTTCTGGGTCAGGGTGAACCGGAGATAAGTTCAAATCACGAACATAATCATAAAAGTTCTTATGAACCCTAGTATAGACATAACGAGGTGCGCCAGCCTCTTGGATCAGTCGTGTACCAAAGCTACCACGGCCTTCTACCAAGCATAAGTTATTGTTCCATTCTGCAGCCATTAGTTGGCCAGTTGAAGAAACACTGGTCTCGCCATGATTGTATCCATAATCGCTTACCACACCAGCAACTGCACTGACTTTTCTAAATTCTTTTGCAGAATTTTTAAGAGAAGAATACAGATAAAATCGTTGAGACGGTTTTAGTCCGTCAATCATACTAGGAATGGCACGACTTTCAATGGTATACATTGCAAATTCACGCCACTCGTTGTTTGCAACATCCGAAATATTGTAATTAGTTATTTTCATGTTTTATCCTATTAGATGAGAAATTCTTTACGAAGGGTTGGTTCTTTCCCGAACATCATTTCAAACCAACTATTATCATCTACTATAATTGTGTCCAATATTGGTTGATTAATTATGCTATCGTATTCTTCTGTTGTAAGAGATGCGAGTCCTTTAATATAACGATGCTTGTATCCTTTGGAATTTTCTTTAAAAGAATTTGCATCTTTATATGTATAAAACCACTTAATATCTTTTCCATTTGTGGAAATCATAATAGGAGTTCTGGTTATATGGACTTTTCCTTCGGTGAGTAATCTAGGCCAATACTTATAAAAGAATGCAATAAGCAGTGGAGCAATATGACCAATTCCATCATTATCGGCGTCAGTGAGAGTTGCAATATTTGCATAAGTAAGATCATCAACACTATTTGGATCAGTAATATCCAATCCGAGAACCGACACCAGTTCACTAAGTTCTTTATTATTTAGAACATCTGCTGGTTTCATATCCCACGTATTGAGAATTACACCACGAAGAGGATAGCCCCCTGCCTTTTTAGGATCACGAACTTTCAAGAATGAACCCAACGCACTATCGCCCTCGCACAAGAACAGCGTAGCTTTATCGCTATTTGCCGCAATATGTTTCGCTACCTTTACCTTTTTTAACTTTTTCTGCGCCAGTGTCGCCGCTCTCTTGTCTGCGGCAATCTTCTTTGCAAGCTGGGCTTCAATAATTGGATCAATGATATCATTCGCTGCCATTATTTTTTTAGCAAAATATGAAAAATCATTAATACCAGAATTTGTCCAATGTTCTTTAACCGAACCCGCAGTGCTTGTTAGTCTTTCTTTTGTCTGACTGTCAAACTTTGGATTTACAAAATTTCTAGCAAATAGAACCAATGTTAGGCCATTTTTTACTACACTTTTAGTTACATCAATTTTATACTTTCGTTTAATCATTGTTACCAACTCATCAGTAATACCATTGATAACAAAATCAACATATGCGCCACCTAAACGGGTATTGACGCCATTCAAATAGCTATTTGAACGAAATCCGTCTTCGCTAGGCACAAAGAAAAGTGAAATCGTGTCTGTTTGCGAATATATTATACTTGCGTGTTCATCGCTTGTGAAAAGACTTGCATATTTTTTGATATGATTTTCTTTGATTCGTTTCTTATTGAAGGAAAATGTAATCTCTGGGAATGCCAGTTGCAAACTACTAATACGATCTTCTACTAGTGAAATTGTATCAACTTCACTAAGAGAATTTACTTCAAATAAAGAAAAATCTGGAACAAAGGATACTTGTGTTCCGCTTCCTACTTTTTTCTTATTTTTTACATCTATGACATTTGCTCCATCGCTGCAACTAACGGAAATAAGCTTTCCATCTCTCCAAGTCTCCCCAAGAAATTCTGTGCTTAGAAAGTTTGTTACTGCGCTACCAACTCCGTTTGCCCCAACTGTGGTTCTATCGTCTGTGAAGCTTGTTCCAGCGTTAGTTCGTGTCCAAGCAGCAACTGGTCTAGTTAATTTCTCCCCAGTAGATTGCTCCGTTATAATGTCATGCGGAATACCTCTACCATTGTCAGTGACCGTTACCCTATCTCCATCAGTAGTTACGTCAATTTTGTTTGAAAACTTGAATTGAGTTCTGATTGCTTCATCAATTGAGTTATCAATAATTTCATCAATCATCTTATTCAGAGCAGGAACATAACTCACTGATTTCCATTCTCCTAGCAAAAACCTATCGGTCTTTTCAAGGGATGCGGACCCCATATACATACCAATACGTTGCCTAGCGTGTTCTCTAGGCGATAGAATCTTAAATTGTTCTGTCATATTATTTTTTACCCTTTACTGGTGTTCCAGTTATATATTCATTTTCGGATATTTTTATCGTTACTAGTCCGCCTTGACTTTCTTTGTAAAGTTCTCCCTTTACAATTTTTCTATCGGGACCAATAACACTAACTATTTTGTTTGTCATTTTGTTACCTTCTAACAGTAGTATGTTATCACAGCGGAAGAAACATGTCAACCACTGTTTTTATATATTTATAAATACATAATATAGGAGATTTATTATGGATAAAACTGATAAGGTAATACTAGATGTTCCGACATTCATAAGATTGTTGGAACTAGCTAGGGAAGAAGTTAAAACAGATGTTGAAATACATTATATTGCTGAGAAAGCGATTGAAATAAGCAAACAACATCCTATAACAATGGATGATTATAATGAAATTTATAATCACTCTATGGGGAAATCAAAAGAAAAAGAACTTGAAAATGTTAAAAGATTAAGCGGTCTTCAATAATTATTTCTAAGTATTTCCACAACTTTTCTTGTATTTCTGAGAAGATTTAAAAAATCGCCATTGTTGTCTATAATAAAATCTGCCATTTCCCTTGTAACTGTGCAAGATTCCTTATTTTCTGGTGGCAGTCTTTTACTAGCGTCTACCCATATAATATAATCACACACTTTGTTTTCTTTTAGAGCAATTAACTCTTCTTTTCTTCGTAGACCACAATATATATCAAACTCTGAAAATAACTCGATTCCCAATGTTGCTGGGTCATCTGTGTTATATCCGGCAATTAAGTCAAACCATTCTTTGCGATGATTATGCCTATCGTCGTAACATTGATCAACTGTGATATAATTATATTTGTCTTTTAATGCTGGATAAACAACTTTTTCGGCGCAAAATCTACTACTACTAATAAATTTATAACCATAATCATCTTGTAAAATGTCGCATACGGTATCTTTGCCGTGCCTTCCATATCCTATAACTATTAATTTATATTTTTTCATTTCAATCCTTTTATAAAATGGTGGGATACTTATCCCACCATAAACTTAACGACTTGTAATCACTTTATCGGCAAACCCGTGTTGCACTGCTTCTTGTGCAGAAAGAAATGTATCAAACTTCATGGTTTCAAACAATTCTTCATATGTTTTATTTGCAGTATTATGACGAACATAAAGTTCGGTAAGACGTTGGTTTAGTCGTTTACTTTCTTCAAAATGCCGTTTCGCATCTTCAAATTCTAGTTCCTGAACGTGGACGCTACCGCTAGTTCCGCGTGTTCCAGAACTCACTCGGTGTATCATTGTTCTGCTTTCTGGCAATGCATAACGATGTCCAGCAGAACCAGCTTGTGCCAAGAATGAACCCATACTTGCGGCTTGGCCTAGAACAATGGTGTGAACTTCTGGATTGATAAATTGCATTGTATCGTATATTGATAATCCAGCAGTCACACTTCCACCGGGACTATTGATGTAAAAATTGATAGGTTTATCACGATTTTCGCTTTCCAAGAAAAGCAACTGCGCCACTACAAGGTTTGCCGAATGGTCGTCTACCGGACCATTCAGCATTACGATTCGGTCTTTCAGTAGGCGACTATAAAGATCATATGCACGTTCGCCGTGTGATGTCTTTTCAATTACGCTGGGTATAAAGTTTGCCATTAGTTATCCTTTACTTCATAAACTTCTATATTGTCTCTTTTTGCGATTGAAACCATATGTTTCGTCCCACTTCCGCCAAGAAATGCAACTACTATATTTGGTTTTCCGGTTTTAAGCATTAATTCATTTCGTATTGGTCCTGCTCTTTTTCCATAAGTGCCCCAATCTGCAATATATACTTCACTTTGTATATTATTTTGTTTTGCCCATTTTCCTGCTAAACTATCGGCACCTTTAGCGCCGCCATGTATAATAATCATTTCGCTAGATTCAAGGAAATTATTCTGGCATATATCGTGTATCATATCTAATATATCTTTTACTTTTTCTATATTAGAGTAATCACGACCACCACATACTAGAACTTTAAACTGGTTCATCGGTGTCTATATTATATGAATAACTAGAAACTGTCAAGTTGTTTTCTTCAAAAGTTGCAATCGTCGTGCTATATGGAACAAAGGTATTATTAGAACCATTCCAACAGAAACAAGTAGTCGTTGTTGGCGAATTACTTCTTCCACATTTTGAACAAATCCATCCGTAATTCTGCGGCATCTGGTATGGCCGATAAGGTGGGTAATTTATATAAGTCATTTTTATTATCCTTTAATAAAAATGAACAAGAAAGCGAGTAATAACAAAAACAAAAAGCAAGATACAATCAACAATAAACAATAAAAGCTTTTTCCCAGATAGCAATATACAAACCACAAAAATTGAGTATATAATAATAAATCTGGAACACGCTCTATATATCAAGCTTTAAAGGCTCGGATCAATAACGATAACCTATTGTTATCTATCCGTTATTCTCATTTCTTTCTTGTTCACAGTGTAGGCAACTGATGCCGCCTACACGTTAACCTCAGATGAGGTATTCACTTTCAAGAACAGATACCGCTGTCTCCGATAGCATAATCGTGTTTGAAACATTAAGTTCAAGAAGTTTATCTTGAAGTTCTTTTCGCTCGCGTTTCATATGGCTCGTGATTTTAGTTAGTTGTTCAAACTGTTCTTTTGAAAATACTGTTGAGCTAACAGTGGTTTGTTGGTTATAATAATCGTTTTCACTAGTTTTAATCTTTTCAATACGCCCAGAAATTACATTATCTGGATCACGTTCCCCATAAGATACAAGTGTGTCTTGTAGGTGGATTTTCTGAGACAGCATTGCAATATCTGCCAGAACATTGTTGATTCCAGAAATATGATTTGCAATTGAAACCTGCTTTCTGATTTCGTATAGTACACCAGTTAGGTCGCTGCACTTAGAAAATTTCTTTTCATATGTTTCCACAGCTTTGGAGATTTGATCCTGAAAATCTTCGTATTCGTTGATTTCAACACGAGGGTCTGGATTATTTTTTGAAATTAGAGATTTAATTTCAAGCTGAAGGGCACTTGCTTTACGTAAATTGATTTTCATCTGTTCTCTCTTTTAATATTTCTTTATAATAACATACCCTTGCGGGTATGTCAAGTGTTATTTCTTTTTGCCGTGCATTTTCTTTGCGGTGTTTTTGCCAACACTTTCAAACATATCGCCTAGCATAGCATAGGATGTGTTGAATACCCAAATTGCAGGCTTGCGTAGAAGTTCCCAGAACAGTGAGAATGGCCACATCAAAACCCAAGCAGACAGCCGTTGTTTATTGCGACTTGCGCCAAAACGTGAGGTATACTCTTCCGATTCAATAAAATCGTCAAATGTTGCATCGGGTAGGGTTTGACGGTAGGAGTGGAAGGTATGTTCAATATTTATTTCTTTGCTTCGGATATAATCCGGCCATTTCCAAAATCCAGCATACACTGATCCTGCAAAAACATATAGGACAAGTGCGACCAAGATAATCAGAGGATTTGACATGATAGATGCGATGACTGGATATCCAAATATAATATCTGCTCCAAGCAGGCCCACAACGAATGCAATAGTTCCTCCAAAGAAACTATCATATTCTGCTGACACAACGCCAGCTACTAAAATAACCAGTGCGAAAATTGCGAACCAAGTCCCGCCTGCTGCTGCCAAAAATACTTCCATAATTTATTCCTTTTCTAGTGGTTTCCAAAGTTTAGCAAATTTTAAGACATTAGGAATGTCTTCGTCGTTTTCATATGGGCATACTACCACACAACTGTCTCGTCCGTCAAGGGTTTTCTTTTCGTGTCCAATATAAACAGCGTCAAGTGCAGCAATTTTGTCAAATTCACGTTGATTGACACGAACCACGCATTTTTTGAAACTGTTTTCAATCCAGTTTACATACGTTGGATGCTTATATAATATAGCACTGTCATGAATAGTATATCCACCTTTGGAAAACTTTAGATGCGCACCAAGAACAGCGTGTGCCACTAGTGTAGGGGTCATGTAGTCTGGAAATTCATCCAGAACACAGATATACATCTTACTCATTCTCTAAATCCATATTTTTTCAAAATTTCTTCTCCACGCATTTGTTGCAAATTGCAACAAATTAAAATTTCATCAAATTCATCGGGGTCTTCTGGGTTACAATCAGTATTAACAACGAGTTCGCGCATTGAAGCCATCCAATTTGTCAGTCCTTCAATGGTTCCCAAAAGTTCTCGTTCTCTATCTGTCATGATTTAATACCTAGTGCATTTTGAATCAATCTCAATTGATCACTTTTTCCTGCTTCATATGCTTCATTCAGAAGTTTTAAAAATTCGTATTCCCTAGTTCTTTCTGTCGCATTTCTAATATTAAAAAACGTTCGGGTGCACCATGCCTCGTCATTCCACCGACAGCGCATAATTTCACCTTCTTTGTCAACATACCAAAATGTATTTCCCGGACCATATCCTTTGTGTTCTACTTTTTTCGTCATTTCTCTAACCAATTTCCCATGATGCTTTGTGCATTTTTCATATGTTTATAAAGTAATCCGTTTTCTGGATCAGTCTGGACTAGCCTTCCTTTTCCAAGTGCTTCTTTAAAATTATAACTATTATCATCAAAAAGAATAAAATCTTTAGCATCTTGTCCAAATGTATTAAGGTATAATTTTACTTCATCTCCCCTGCGAAAGTTATTGCGATTAACCCATTCTTCGTGCGGATCAGTCTTCCATGGATTTGCAAATTGACCACGAAATCCACTATTGCCAAATGCAGAACGAATCCAATGTTCAATCATAGTGTTGTCGTATTTAAGATGATTCTTCCATGTGCTCATAAGAACGAATTCTACCCGATATCTGTCATGGATTTTATTCATGAAATCCACAGCAACAGGATCAAACCTATGCCACATTCCGTATGATGCGGCATGTGCATAATGGACTCTGGACGATGTAAAAACACCATCAATGTCCAAAAATACCAGATAATCTCGTTCAGTCTTCATTTTCCAATGCCTTCATGATTTGTGCGTGTTCTGCTTCTTCTCGGTTATTATACCAAAGTTGTTCTTCGTCGTCAACACCACCAGAATAGATAGTGTATGTTATTGGAGTTCCTGTTATATCATCGGAATTGTGAAAGTAATGCGTATTATATTCATCTTCATCTTCTACATCGCCAAATGTAAGAGTTTCAACTCGTCCTATGTATTCTAATTCTATTATACGGAATTCTTTTCTTGGCTCTGGATAGCGATACCAAGTAACCCCGTCACTGTCAGTAAACCGTATTTTGTTTCTAAAAACATTTACTTTTACATCTATGTGATATACTTTATCTCCAAATTCTATTTTACTAAAATCTATCATATGAAAAAGGCCACATTTCTGTGGCCCCCTCTCCTTTATTAAAATGCGCCATATTCTGAAAAGTCGTAGGACAGTTTGGTAACATTCTTTTTGAAAAGAAGTTTTGCTCTTACTCCTTTTTCTTCTACGGAATAGACAAAACTTTTAGTGCTTTGATCAAAGCTGTGGATATCTTCTTTGTCAAACCTAATTTCATCACCATCATCAAACAACACACTGAGTTTTTCAATTTCTTCCACAGTATATCCGTTCTCTACTAGTTCGTTTTTGGTCACATAATATTCAATGTTATTTGGGCTAAACCCAGTGAATGATGATTCAATCTCTGCGATCTTTCCACCATATTCAAACATGATCATATAGCTATCAGTATTTTTGGTTTCAGGAATGATATTCAGATATCCCAGAACTTCTTGCAGCGTCTCACCATATCGATTCATCTCTTCAACTGCAGCAGAAAGCATATCAAAGTTAAAGAAACTAAAGATACTGGTATAGTTTACAATATTTTGGATATGAGACTTGTCATTAAGATTATCTTCGCAATACTCGCGAACAAATTCGGGATCAAGTGTGTCAAATTTGAACGAATAATAAATGCGACCAGGACGGTTTTTAAGGTAGTTAGAAACCATATAAGATTCATTGGTGGTGAGCAAGAAGAGTTTTTTGCTAGGATAAACGCCATCAAACAGTGTCAGAATTTTATTCTGATCGTCTTGTTTGTATACTTTTTCAAATTCATCAAAAAGCAAAACTGCTGGAACATCAATGCTCTGAATGAATTTATTAAATTCTTCACCGCAGAAAGGGTTATTGATAACAATTGTAGGGATACCCTGTTCTTGTGCACTGACAGACACATATTTTGCAAGCAGGGATTTGCCGCTACCTTTTACCCCATCCATATGAACACCAGTAGTAAAAGGTCGACTTTCAAACGTGTTGAGAATTCGTTCAGCTTGCTTACGAGTGTTGCCGTAAATCTTAGAAGGCATTTCGAAGTTTTTGATAGGTTGCAGCATAAATTCACCAGACATGGGATGTTGAATTACGCTATATGTTTTTGCTTCAAGTTTCTGAGAAACTTCCATATCGTTTTCATTCATGATTCGATATGTGTTTCCGGTGCGAACATAATAAGTCATTGTTTCTTTTCCATTTCGTTTAGATGTTTCTGTAAGATGGATACTAACATAGTAGTCTTAGGCTTGTCAAGCAGTATTTCCTGAAAATCTCCATAATCGCTGCGATGACCAAAGATATGTTTTATAGCGTGTTTTATTCTTCCAAAAAATGTATTGCCTTGGGCAAGATGAACTTGAACGCAAATTTCGTCATAAAATTCAGGATCATAACTAATTACAAATTGGTGTTCCATATTGCTACAATCGCAAACAAAAAGGGTATGTTCGGTGGGGTCAGGATTTTTAATCATCATTTATTATAAGTGCCTTTGCGTACATAGTTTATTTTTGGTAGTTAAAAAATGTTTTATAAGATTAATCATTATATATCCTTTTTGTGTTGTGGACCCGTTTGGTAATACGGTGGAGTCCATACCGCAAGAGATTAAGCCGCTAGGCGAACCTCTGGTTTTGCATTTGTGTTTGCATTTAGTAGTTTTGACCAATAACGCAGTCATCCGGTAAACTCCACTTCATCTTCACACCTGTCGATCCTATTTCGACCCCATCAAAGATACACTATTATTTGCTCCGCAACCTTAGCCAACTCCGTTGGTCAAGTGTATCTATGGTGGAGTCGTCGGGTACCGCCCCCGAGTCCAGTATGTGTCCACGTCGTTTCAACGCCTACAAGAGTATTTATACACGATTCGCACCATCGTGTCAAGAAAAAAGGGGCCGAAGCCCCTTCTTTTTTAGTATTTTGTTCTATCAGAATGATAGCCCAACTGTTAGCCCAGCCTGATACTCGTTATTTGTCGTGTCAAATGTGCGAGTAATGGAAGGGGTGATGACAATGTTTTCTGTCAGTCCAAAATCTGCACCAACTTCAACATATCCGCCTTCACGGTCCCAATCGGTTGACATATTCCAAGCATAACCTACTTCGGTATATGCGCTGACGTTGTTTGAGAACATATATGCTCCGCCAACATAAGGTGTAAACATCCAATCGCCAGAATCGATGGTATCGACTGGGGTGGTATACTCAGCAGATGCTGCGCCATATACAGCAAATGCGCCAACATACGTAGATGCCTGATATTCTAGGTCAATAGACACGTCTTCACTTACGATGCCGTAAGAAAGTTCTGCGAAAGCATTTCCATGGAGTCGGCCAACATCGTGATGCAGGAACGTGTATCCTACCCCAACATTATCGAGTCCATCGGTAGTATCACCCGAAAGCGAAAACTCAAAGTTTCCAGTATATACAACAGTTTCTAATGTTGTGTTATCAAAGTCGTCTGCAATGGCAGTAGTTGCCGCAAGACCAAGAATTGCCGCTGTGGCTAGTAGTAGATTTTTCATTATTATTTCTCCTTGTGTTATTCACATTCATATAGTATCACAAACTATAGACCAGTGCAACTAGTTTATATAACATTCTTGAATGTGTTGCATATCGGTAACACTATTCTTCAGTTATGTGAATTTTTAGATTGGTAGTTCCTTTTATAACCTTATGATATACGTTTTTTGGGACATAATATGTTCCGCCTTTTATTAGCTTTTCTGGCATATAGTTATCAAATTGTATATACCAGTTTTCGCCTTCAAGTATTTTCAAGATTCTGTCTCGCTCATCCCTATGCCAGACAAGTTCTTCATTCGAAACATTTAAGGAAAATTCTCTTATGAAAGAATTTTTACTTATTGTTATATTTTTATATGGTTTCATTGTTCGTCTAGTATCATTAAAGGACCAGAAATAGTATTTGTTAGTTTTTCAAATCCATAATTTTCATACCAGCGAATTAAATCTAATTGATTTTCTTCTTCTTTATCTGCAATGAGAATTATTGCATCTGCGCCGTTGTCATAAGCATCATCTATCGCATGTGAAAGCAATTTATTTCCGATGCCTTCTCCGCGATGCTTTTCTTCTACATTGATATTTTTTATTATGGCTATTTTTTTGAATTTAGATTTGAGTTCATTAATTATTTCTAAATTTACTCTAAAATTATCCAAATAATTTTTTATTTGTTCTTTGCTTGTGTCAACAACATATCCGTCCAATGCCCCGTGTCCGCGAGAATCGTATTGGTCGATTGGCACTACACTTTCACGCAATTTCGCCAAAGTTACCACCACTGGCCTCCTTTGATTCCTAGACTCTTGTATCGCGGCAATCTACAACTCCAATAGCTTGGTTTTGTTTTGTCATTTTTATTTTTACAATCATGGCGACTTACGAATGCGCGGACTCTTTCTGGATCGCTTGTTTTTACACTCATTCCACTTGCACCAAAACTAACTTTTTTTACATTTTTTGTTTTTGGATCACGAACATAAACATAATACTTTTTTGAACCACCACGTTTTGGGCTATTGAGTTTTACATTTTTTCCGCGATATTCTGCTTCTAGAATCTCGGCATCGGTCATTTCAAAAGGAAGGTCAAGTGGAACTTCAGTTCCGTCACGCAGTGTTACAATTTCGCCAATGTCGGTTTCTAGTATTTCTCTGTCAATTTCATCTAAATTATAATTGTCAGTATTTTCTTTTAGATGATTTACCATATCAAAAAATGATCTGCTTCCACTACGCAAGATGCTTTCTCTTATGGGAGTATTTGTTTCTAAATGATATTGCAATGCTTCCTTCATAAAAGAGGAAGTTAGTATGTTAAGTTTTTTTCGCATCAGATTGTGCACATCTTCATTATACTCGCCATACAAATCTTTTATTAATTTTCTTTGTGTGTTTGGATCAGCATTTCTAAACATATCTCGTATTTCGGTGGAACTAGATACTGCATTTCCTAAAACTGAAAACCCCACAGTAGGAAAAACAATGATATAACCATGTTTGTCCATAGTTTCTAAATTATCTTTATCATATGGTTGATAATAGGATTTTGAACCATCTGCTTTGTTAGCAAAATTAAATCTAGGATTATCCTCTTCCATATCTTTTTTACTAACGGCAAACACCACGATTGTGTTTTCTGGGTCAAAATTGTCAAGCAATTCGGTAGGGCGATATGGTTGATTTGTTTGAACTATACTATTTGGGTCTACTCCTGAAAAAATCATCATTTCGCGTTTTTCATCAAATGAAAAAGGACTGCGTTCTACATCTGTTTTGTTGCTGGTTGCAATATATGTTTCATTAAATCTCGAATTCATTAACCAGTCATATACTTTTTTATGCCCAGTATGAAATGGCTGGAACCTCCCTGGATAAATTGCAATAATTTTCTTACTTTTTAATTCATTTGTTTTCATTTTTAATCCTTTCTCATAAAAATGTGTCTATCTACTAATTTTATTCTTCCAAAAGGAGTAGATATAACATATCCTTCATGGTTCTGTTTTCCGTGTATATTCGCGATTATTACAGAATTTTCTTGATTGTCTAGCTGTTTTTTTATAGATGTTTTCATTTTAGAAATTTCATCTATTGTTTTCCACATTTTATTGTATGCGTTTATATTTTCTTTTATATGCAGCTTTATTTTATCTCTTTTTGCTTCGGTAACATTGTAAGTTTCCAACCAATCAATAAATTTGGTAGGCGCATCGCTATAATCACTTAGTCCGTTTGAAGCCATATATCCCATATACCGTCCTACCAGTGTTCCGAAATCACTTATTTTCTTTAGTTTTAGAGTTGATTTGTCTAATAGAGTATCTATTTCTTGTATGTCGGATACATTTGGGGAATCTATTTGATAAATTTTTAAGTTAGAAATTTTTGGAGGAATTACAAGAACATCGCGAGAAATTTGTAATTCAGAAACATCATCCACTGGTCTTGGTTCACTGGTATTTCTCGATGGAAAGAAACTGTGAACTGCAATCCCAACTTTACTCGTTCCTACCATTTTTCCAATTTTAGAATCTGCTGGAATTATATATGAGATTTTGTTTGGTTTTATGATATAATTTTCGCCATCTACTTTTGGAGTCCCGATATACAGTAAATCACCTTGATAATATCCACGAAGTGACGTGGGTGTTATATCTTCCAGATATTTCCATATAGATGCAATAGATTTTGCAAATTGTTTTCTATTCTTTTGCGTAGGTGCGCGACTATATAGCATTTGATATAAATCTTTTGCAGTAGTTGGATGCCCATCGTATTTGGTAGAACCAAATCCACTTTTATCAGTTATTGTAAACTGACCAGTTGTTGGATTTCTGCCAAAGATAAGACTAGGCGTTCCGTCCCACTTTAGAGAAATTGAATCCTCGTTTTCTTGTGCATATTTTAGTGCATTAACCGCTGCTTCATATCCTTTGCTACCATATTGCCACACCAAATCTTCCGGATGATCAATTCTAGCTTTGACACGTTCTGTCAACGAAAAATCATAAACTTTCAAAATACTGTATCCTTGTATTACAATTATTTATTTATGTTTTAGTAAAATAATAGCCAACAGAATTAACTATTGGCTATTATTTTTAGTCCATCGCATCAATTATGATGCTAGATTTTCTATAGGAGTTCTGCCATGAACAGAACCATCGGCACCATGAGACGATGCCCACGCATCTGGTTTGAAAACAATTTTATCTTCTGGCAACCCAGTCATACCCAGAACATAGCCTCCTGCTTCGCGGGCAGCACAACTAGAGCCATGTTTGCTGTCTAGATTGATATCCAAATGAACACTAACATCATATTCATCAATATATGGTATTAGCTGATTGTATGCTTCACAAATTTTCTTTGTTTCATTGAGCATACGCATTTTTGGACGATTTGCCTTTGCGTCATAGTCAGGTTCTACAGATTTTGTAGAAAATACGCGACATCCGTTATTGCCATTTTTGTGAATAATACAAACTGTAGCAAATTTAGCGTATTTCTCTCCACTTTTCATAAATCTATAAGAATCGCATCCTATGTATATTTTGGTATTTTTGTCCAAAGTTAATAATAAATCTATTAACTCATTTATCTGGTTTTCTGTGAACATTTTTCTTTCCTCAATATAGAAAACTACATTGTTTTCAACCTCTTCTCTAAAGAAGTAGAGAATTATCTCCCTACTTTTACTTATCATTTTTACATTGCAATGTCTATATTTTTAATCATTTTTATAATATCTTGTATATATATGTAGCACTTAGGAAATATAGAACCTTCGAAAGTCAGTTTTATGTCATGCTTGGGACAATCTTTTATTCTTTTGCAGTATTTATAATAGATGACGTTCTGTTTGAAATTGTCGATCTTTCGTCAATCTTTAACTTTAATTTCCTACCACATTCACTGCATTGCCTGTATTGTTCGTTGTACGTGATCATCCTATTTTGCTTTTTGTTAGGATAATGCCGTTTTGTGACTTCTTTGAATTTAACTTCAAATTTTTCAGAACAGCCATTGTAAGTACATACAGCTTCAAACGTTTCAGGATCAATAAACGTTATGTCATTATTTGTTGTTTTGTTTGCCATATTTTATTATCCTTATATAATGGAGTTCATGGTCGGACTCGAACCGACATAGAGTAAAACTCACGGATTTGCAATCCGTCGCATAACCAATTCTGCCACATGAACTTAATACACATATGTTATCACATTATAATCATCGTGTCAAGTGTATTTATAACTTTTCTACGAACCAACCTTTGAAATTGTAGCTTTGCCATACCTGTTCGTAACAGCCAAGTTCTTCTAATTCTTGCGTTATTTCAAAATCTTGAACACAGAACATTTTTCCTAGTAGACTGTAGTCTTTATCTAAAATTTCTTTATCTGTGAAAAATTTTCTTTTTTGATTGTAATATTCTTTGTTTACAATAGCAGACAATTTTGAATCATTTAGAAATACTTTTTCTGAAATTAACAATTTTGCGCCGCCATCTACTAGTCTTTTAATTTCTGAAAGTGCTTCTTTTCTTTTATGTTTGCCTAGAAACTGAAGAGTAAACATTGAAATAATCAAATCACATTTTTCAATATCCTTCAATGCAGAAATCAAATCTCGCTTTACAAAACAAAAATTTTTTTCACTGGACATATCCACCAAATCAATGCCAACATAAAGACCATCCGTATGACTTGAAAGATCATTTAAAAATCTGCCAGTGCTACATCCTATATCAACGCATGTTCCTGAAGGATGCATATATTCTAGGGCTATAGAACTAAACAATTCGTAAAGCCCTTCGTAATTTGGAATTGACAAACTTATATGTCTTTCAAAATCTTCTATTTTTTCAAAGTCAAATTTTTCTTTCATTATCAAATTCCATTATACTTTTTCCTATGTGCTCAATTACGTTTACCGTCATACCGTTGTATTTAAATTTTTCAATATTAGTCAGATCGCAATCATCAACCCAGTCTATTGGAAATGTTTGCAATAACAGTCTTTCAGCCGGAGTAACACGCCTTAATATACCATCTTGATAAACAAGATCAGTAAAGTCTTTATAATCACGTTTGGTAAGCGTTGAACTTAATCCTACGCAAGCAAATTGGTCACTGCGCTGCCTAGTAAAGTAGGCAAAGGGATGTTGGATTCCTGGCTTCTTCGTAAAATCCCATTCAAGGCTGTTGTTGAAAGATGCCACTTTTTGTCTGTGTTCGGCTGAATTACGTTCGCTAAACTTAAATATATCGGTTCCAATGGGGATTCCGTCACGGACTCCCACAATGTAAACCCTACGTCGTCGCTGGGGAGTTCCAAAAAACTTGGAGTCGAATGTTGTCCAACACGCATCGTACCCGATTTCGGCAAGGTCTTGTAGGATGACTTCAAGTCCTCTGCCAAGCAAGGCACTGACGTTCTCAATGATCGCATACTTTGGTTTTCCTTCGTTAATTATTCTATAAAATTCTTTCCATATTCCTGATCTTTCACCAGTTATGCCAGTACCAGTTTTGCTTGCAATTGATATATCACTACAAGTAAACCCACCACACACAACATCATACTGATTAGGTGTCAATTTAATATTTTTAACATCGGTGAATATTGGAGTATCTTGGAAATTTTTATTAAGAACACGAACACATGGTTCTTCTATCTCACAGAGAGCAGAAATATCAAATCCTGCTCTCTGCAATCCTAGTTCAAACCCCCCGATGCCACTGAATAGCCCAAGCGTCTTCATTATACCAGTGATCTAGCTTCAGAGAAATGTTTGATAATTTCTACTACTTCATCAAAGCTGTGCGTGACGTGGATGAAACTTTCCCAATCACCATTTTCATCACTGCCATCAAATTTTAAGATAAATCCGTTAGCGGCAAACTGCACTCCTACGTCATCTACTTCTTTAATATTATTGTATTTTTTCATATATATTACCTCTTATCTGTTTTCAACATGTGCTTCGTATATACTCCGGTGTTAATGGTTATACAGGTATACTACACTATAATTCTACATATGTCAAGCAATATTAGATGTATTCTTCTAGATGGTCATAGAAATTTTCACGGGCAACACTTTCGTCATAACCACTCCAACCATAATATGGCTCATCTATTTCTATCTTGCTATCCTCAAAAAACCCATCACTGGTATAATACTCTAATTCAGTTTCGTCGCCGCCCGCATCGCGGATAAGTTTAACTAAATCTTTGACAGTAATAGTGTATCTCATAGGTTTCCATATATCAATGTCGCCATCTTCGCGTCTAACCGTTTCTAATTTTCCTACATTAAAATTAGATTCAAAATCATAGAACGCAGTTCTAAAATCATCATACATTTCACTTTCTGCACCAGACCTTTCGCCATCATTTATTGCCATACTAACAGGAGATTTTATATCATCTACGTCTTCGCTGGTTATATAATCTACCCAATCTGTTTCATCTGGGTCAAAATCTGGGTCAAAATCTTTTAACCATTTTATTATTCTCTGCTTAGTAGTAAAGTTTTTGCCAGAATGACGTTCATCTATATCTAAATCTCTTAAAAATTCAGAAATTTGGTTATCGCTTATTTCAGAAGAATAGCTATCAAAATCGTTTTTTCCAGATACAATTTTTTCTACGTATTGTGCAGTATCATTTCCATGTATTGCGGCCAGTTCTGCGCCATCTTTCCAAGTTTCTATAACAAATACATTCTTTTCTTCGTCAAAAGTTTCATATTCAACATAAGAATCCATTATACTAACAGCTTTTTTGATTACACGTTTATCATCTTCTCCAAATCTGCCGATCATGTCCATAAATGTCATATATTCTGGATTTATTCTATATAATTCTTCTCGTTGTTTTTCGTCCAAATCTTCAACACTAAAGTTATTTTCAGGTTCATATCCGCCGCCTTTTATTCCCTTTATTAATTTCGTATTCTTTAGTAGTGCAATTATGTAAGGATGGTATCTTTTTGCAGGCTTTTCGTTACCTCGGCCTTTCATTTCTCCGAGTAAACCATCTCCATCAAGAATAAATGTAAGATTTGGAGTCCATTGATCATTTTGATTTTTTACACGAAAACTAAGTATGCTGTCTCCAGTGCGAACACTAGGAACATTACCGCAGTGGCCCATTGCATTACCTTCTTCCTGACATGCTCCGCGATTCAATAACCACCATCCTTTTGTGCCACCATCAAAATCTATTATAAGTTCATCGCCTTCTTGAATTCCAACAGCACGTTCACCACTATTTTCTTTCCATTCTTCTTCGTAGTCTGTAAAATCACTAATTATTTCACTTGCTGACTGGTTAGTCCACACATAATTTCTTATTTTTTCAATAGGTAAACTAAGAAAATGATCTACTTGAGTCTTAAATGCACGAGAAACGACATTTTGGCTATTTGATATATAATCAAACTTTTTTAATTTGTTTAATTCTTTATCTATTTTTTGTGCAAGAATTGTTACTTGCGATGTGTCCAAATTCTGGAAATTTATTCTATTGAATTGACTTAACCAATTATATTTTATAATTCTTAGATACCACGTTACACGATCACTCTTTTTTAAATTACTTTTTGCCCATCGTATCTCAGAAGTTATGTCTCGCTGAACGTGATCTTTTGCTTCTTGTGTTGGCAAATTTTCACTAATAGCAAATACACTGTTGAACATTTGTTCGTAATTTTGTGCTTCCATCAATTCTAATTCAAATAATTTCATTTTTTAATTCCTGCAAGTATATTCAATCTTTCTAGTTCTGCACTTTCATTAAATTGAATCATTTTTGTTGCCTGTCTGGCAACATCAATTGGTTTTAATTTTTCAAAATCAAACTTAACTTTTGGAGTTTCCTCAATGATTTTAGAAAATTCTAAATATGTATCAATATCATCTTGATCAAAATCTGAATATTTTTCTTTTCCACTAAGCTGTTTTAAACTTTCTTTAAATTCGTAATTGTCCATTCCGGTCCAAGTTTGATTATATCGAACATCATGTGCTATCATAAACGCGTCTTCGTATTCGTAGTCGTCACTGTCCGTAAAAGATTCACGCAGGACATCTACAAAATTATCAGTAGGCATAACATATTTTATCCCTGTTTCAAATATATCATTTTTGTCATATTCAAAGCTTCCATAATGATTGGCACTAGAGCGATAAATTGCTTGAAAAATTGTTTCTATAAAATCA
>Ga0213868_10002150_pt1 | contig 18931 bp, 15 predicted proteins | sample PICome_9_FD_160087 | JGI IMG/M metagenome (GOLD analysis project Ga0213868, IMG submission 160087) | Coastal seawater microbial communities near Pivers Island, North Carolina, United States - PICO127 | ecosystem: Environmental > Aquatic > Marine > Coastal | place: USA: North Carolina...
TATCGAAGGAAGGTGGTCTATGGTCTATTATTGCAAGACCTATTTGTATGTGTCTACTGTCAACTGTCAACACGAACAAAAGATTGTGTGTTGTGTGTTGAAGATTTCTAACGATCGAATCAATCAATCCTTGCGTCAGCTGTCCAGCCTCCAAAGGTTCAGCCTCAACGCTTCTTTCGCACGATTCCCTGGTCTCATCTTTTATAAAATAACTGATCACCTAAAAATCCATGGGCGTGAGGACCAACAAGACATGAGACAACTCTGTTCAACTGTTCACTGTTCACTGTTCACTGTTCACTTCTGTAACTAATGTAGTAGCACATATTGTCTACATTCTCACGTGAAGCATGTCCACCATTCCCATCAAGAATCATGACCATGACCACGAAGAACAAACAAAAGTTTCGCGTCTGGAGCATCAAATAAACTCAATCTTATTGCATGAACAGTTTCATTTTTTCAGGAACGAGTGTTTGTTGTCCTGTTGCACTCTCCTCCTTCAAGAAACGAATAAATCCATTTTTCACAAGGTTATAGAAAAGCGTGCGTCAATTATAGATTTTTCTTTTCGCTTGATTCAATATAAGATCAAGACAGATCCTTTACTAAGTCGGTTGGGAATCCGAGTTTTAAGTCGATGCTTAGGAGATTACGATACAGGTGCTACTAGTTTGTCATTTACCCATATTCAGAAGCTGGATTGGGAAAAGATTCTTCAGTTACTAGTTCACCATCTAAACGCATTTGTTGAAAAAGAAAAAATCGAGAACGATTTCATCTTTTTGACAATAGAACTAATGGAATTATGTACCATGGTTGTTCAAGTTACATCTGACACGAAACAATATGAATGTTTGTCAACGTTTCCTAGTCTCTTAGTTGGTGCTTGCATTCATATTCAGAACCCTATAATAGACGGCATATCTACTACGAAGGAGAGAATGGATAACAGCGATGAATCGATGGCAATAGTGTTGGAACGCATTTTAGGAACAGAGATAATTAGCGACGGCAGTGATGTTATTGCTTCATTCGTATCTGCCGCTGCAGAATTTATGGTTGTTCATGTGCACACATTATTACCTAAATCGTCTTCCCCAACTGCACCGTGGCGCATTACAAGTGGCGAAAATCCAGTATATCATGACACGGGCATTATTTCCCAGGAATTTCTTCGACAAATCTCGAATTTGTTATATCATGCGATTCGTAGTGATGATGGTTCTATAATAAGCATGACCACTGATATTCATCTGATGCTCCGATACGCACTGATTTCTTACATGTATCTAGATCTCAGAATTTGCGAGGAACTTATAGCAAAGAAGGAACCAGAAATTTCGTTATTAATTCAAAAGATAGTCTTTTCAGGATTAACAAGCGATGGCGATGCAACGTTCAAGACATATCTGAATGTCAACATTTCCAATATGATACGCACAATGTCTTTATTTATCACTGCTGAATGGATGGAAAATCTGGGGTATTTTTGGCTAATTAGCGACACCGTGAAATCTGACAATGATACCACATTGGGAAGCTATTCTGCATTTTGCACAATGGCAAGGCTCGTTGCAGGAGAATTGCGGATAGCTTTGGGAACACTTTTTGATTATATACTCGATTTGAAAGACCCTGACCAAAAAGAATTCCCAGTCAAAAATAGGAAGGATGAAGCCTCCAAAATAGACTATGACCAATATCTTCAACGTGGAATGGACTGTATTCGAATTCAACTTAGTGTTTTACATGTTATGGTGGAGATTGCAAATGATGATGATTGTAATTCACACATAAAGCAACCTATGACGGCAGATGTCATCCTGCATATTCGACATTCACTTCAAGATACATTTGACTCGTGCATTCAATTTCTTTCGGAGGAAGCTTGTGACATTTTGTCAACTTGGAGACCAATTTATCTGTACTGCATACGGTTTACAGGTGCTTACTTATCAGAAGTTAATGTTTTTTACCATGGGGATGCAGATGAAGAAGAGCTTAGTAGTAAGAATACAAATGATACCCATCAAGGTATTGACAGGCAAGAACGACGACATGGAAGGGATTCCCCTACATCCACACATACATCCGTATCCGTTACCAGTATACTTCGTGCGATCAAGAATGGATTATCATTCCTATCAGTCACTAATGAGAAAAGTAATATGAAACATTCAACTACTCTCTTTCCGTGCATTGTGGCTACCATTGCGAGTTGTGAAAACCCTAAACAAGCCCAAGTGCTATGCAAAGGACTTCTAAGCGATTCTACTATCATAGATGCTATTCGCAGCATTCTAAATTTCGAAATTCAATCATCTTTCGAATTAGGACCGATATTTATGAACAATGATGAATCTAAGGGCCGAGTTTCATGGTGTTGTGTTATCTTGGATACTATACTCAACTTTGATTCCACGTATAAGCCGCGTACCTTTCCATCATGTCTCACCATTTCAGGCCGAAAGCGCATTTTGAAGCAACTTTTCAAACTCTCAACAATGTTGGGAAATGTTGTTTGTGAACAAGATGATGTTCAAACGATCAACGATTTCGTTCCGTTGTTGATCGATGTGGTTCAATGCTGGATCAGTGTGTTAGACAGTCTGAATTCTTCTTCTTCGTCATCTCATGACTTCACCGAAGAAGAAATGCAGATAATGAATCTGCACACATGGCTAAATTTTCGAGGACATTTAGATTAAAAACACATCTTACTGGCTTGGTGATTGTATGTTATATGAAAAAAATGTACAAGTCTTGGTGTTTTTTTTTCTTCCTCTCTGTGTTGTTTCGCCGCGCGGACCGAATGAGCTGTTCGTGCGGATAGCTGGCAACGGCTAGCGCTAGAGCAATCATATTTTTTCAGGACCAAGGACAACCAAGAACATAAACCTAGATTTTCTAGCTTACTCTTGACCTTTTTTCACAATCCGGTCCCATTCATTTACAATCCAAATCTTCATCTTCATTTCTATTATTTGGTGTTTTTTTCTGCTCTTGTTGTCGAGGCAAGTTCAAGTCCTGTACTTGATTTTGAAAATGATTTAGATGGTGAAGCAGTTGATGTCTTAATTCATATTGTTTCAATTGTTCTAAATGCAACTGCAATTGTAAGTAAGCAGCCAAATTAGAATCAGATGTCATTTGCGGTGCTAATTGAGTTCCAGTTGGAGAATTTCTAATATTGTTCCACAATAACTGTGAAATTTGCGCATTTTGTGGTATGTTATGAAACGAAAACGACGGAGAAGCATTTGTTGGTTGCATGTATCTATTGTTAGATTCTAGTCCTTGCATGGGTAAATATGACAAACGTGACGGCAGAGATTCAGCTGATACATGCGATTGAATTGGAACTGTAGCATGATGAGGAGCGTTTCCTGCGTAGAATGGCAAGTTTGGCATCTGATGGACTGTCTCCATTGTCTGAGACAAATGTGTATGGGGAACAGTAGAGAACCAATGATCGTTTTCACCTGTTGGTGGATCCATAGGAAGATTCCCCTCCAAAGTCGGAGCGATTCTGAAATGACTCCGGCCTGTATTATTTTGCGTTTCTTCGGATTTGTTATAATAGTTGATTTTGAAGCACTTATCACGGTCTCCCTTTATAAAGGATGCATGATAATATGAGCCAATAAATGGCCCGCGAGGAATACGTTGGAAACCCCATCGAGCTAATTTGCGTGTGAAGCTTGTGAACTTGACCATCTGAGGAAAGTGCCGAGGGATGATTTCCTGTGCGAATCGCTTCTTATCCATGATTAAAAATGCCTTTCCGGTTGGAAGCCATGTAATTATGTCTGAATTTGACTCATCGCTTATGATATCATGAAGTGCAGCGGGGAAGAAGGCAGAGTGATCGCCGTACTCGTTCGTTTCCAACTGCAACGTTGTCACTGGATTTGTAGCTTTATCCAAGCTTTCGTTCTCCATTAGCGTATTCTTTGGTATATCACTACTCATAAACAATGATAACACTTGGTTTTCAGAATAGTATTGGCAATTTAGTGGAGTACTCGTTCCTAAATCAAAGTTCAACTTATATGTGTTCTTTGTGGCATTGTTTTTCTTCAACTTCGACACCTTTTGTCTCACCCTACACGACATGGATATCTTGAAAATTTTTCGCGGAGCGTTTCGCGGTTCATCCAAATTCCAAATACAACAACGTTGAAAAGTTGAAATAGGTCTCGAATTCTCGAAACACAATATTGAATTAGGATCAAACATAAAGATCTCATCTTGTTTTGATTGGAAGAGGTTTTGGGGGGTTATTCATTTTAAGCAGACTCTCAAGGAAAGGGCACTTCAATCCCAGTCTCAGGTTCCTTCCGATAAATAAAATGCCAACTTCTTTAAGAGTTCCAGTTGATTCAGTCCAGAGGTTGGACTCACAAACAGATCCCTATGAACATCAAACTGTTAGACACCGTATCATTCTAGAACCTATTTTGGATCTCGATCGAAACTTGGAGATCATTGACCCTGAAATACAACACCGTGAACCCCTTCATATTTCAGAAGAGAAGCCCCTAATGCTAGGACGCAATATGACGACTAAAATTCACGATTCGAAAATATCACGACGACTCGCTACGATCACTGTCACGTACCCGGACTCTGACAACTCTGGTGTTGGAAAGAAGCCCCAGATCAAAATTCTATTATACCAATGTGGAGCCCTGCATAAATTTTGCATCAATGGAGTCAAACTTTTAGAGGAAGAGTATTTTTTGAAGGATGGCGATGTCATCGGACTTTATGGTAACAGGTACAAGTATAAACTTCGAGTTTACGATGCCAGTGCGATTAAAGTTGAGAGCGATGCTCAGGTTTTAGAAAGAAGTACTCAAGAATCTGTTCAACAACATCAGGATGCTTGCCAAGAAGTAGAACGAATGTCAGACGATACGAAACGGCCAGCTAAAAGGAAACGGGTTGATATCGGACTTAACTCCGACAAAGATTGTTCTACAGACAGCGGTGATGAACAAAATGACAATGACGATGATATGCTAAGTAGTGCGAAGGAAGAATCAAAGCATCAAGCAATAATTACATCTGCTCGTAAGCATATCATGGACGAGGTCACGTGTACAGTGTGTATGGAAATTATTGTCAAGGCGCACACAGTGAACCCATGTGGACATATTTTTTGCCAAGGGTGCATCCAAAAAATTCTACCACAAGTCACGATTGGATCAGGTTATATGACAAAATCCTGTCCAAATTGCAGAAAGTCCATGAAGTCTTTAAGTCCCTTAAAAAGTATGGATAATTTGATATGGAATATGATACTGCGAGGAGATATCTTTGAAGAAGAGGAAGATTTGAAAGAGTTTATGCGTAGAAGCGGAAAAAAGTGGGGTGACTTGAAGAAGGAGGAGATTGAATGTATATTCGGACGTCGTGAAGTGAAGATGCAAAGTTTAAGAGAAGCTGATGAAGCTTTAGAAAAAAGTAAGAAAGACAAATCTCTGGGTGGCAATAAAACTGTTGACCTTGATAGTTTCATTGTAGGCTCTATGCCAGCGCCTCGCAGGGGTGCTGTCATCAGATCAAGTGACTTCATCCGCTCAGTTCTTTTATCTAATCCACCAAGAAGATTTTTTCCTATACATAATATATCATCAAATCCGAACAATTCTGGTAATGCAACAGTTCAATACGAAGGATCAGGTAGTAGAGAGGATCCTATAGTTTTGTAAGCATTCTAATCTCGTTTAAAGAACTTATTATATTATGTTTACTAGATAGAACAAGATCATAATATGAAGTTGTAAGCAAATTTGATTTATATTAACTTCTCTTTCCTCTTCTTTGTCTGGAAGAAGCAGACGATGCACCTGCCATGGCAGCAGTCACGGCTCCTGGACCAGTCGATGCAGCAGCAGCAGCAGCACTTGTTGATGAGGATGCAGCAGATGATTGAGGATCTTCACCTCCCATCATGGACATGAGTGTAATTGGAAGAATAATATACCAATATTTACGTAAAAAGCTTTGATTCTGAGTACCTTCTTCCGTTTGTGTCGGATCAACAAACGCAGGACCATCCACTCTTTTCTCTCCATCTGTTCCAACAGCAGGTGATCCTTCTTTCCGTACTTGCTTCAGCCACTTGTACCCAATGACCGGTTTTGACTGAACAAGGAGAGGAATGGCAATCCCTTCCTTTCCGATCTGAATATTCGCTCTACTTTGAAATGATCGTTCCTTCTGATCTTCTCCCATAATGTTCACCAGCTCCTCACAAGAAGGAGCCAAGGGGGATACCAACGGTTTATACGAAATAGATAGGATGGATCCAGTCGGACTCAATGTAAGCTCCATTTCATCACGAAAATTTGCTTGCATAATGGAACAGAGTGGGACAGATGTCTGTACAAATGTAGTATCATCATGATTATCTGGCTGAGGATGTGTTGAAACACGAACTTTGTACAGCGATTTCAAATCTCCTTCAATCGATGGAATGGAATTATTGTTTTCGATATTGACTTGAAGGTGGTCGTTCTCATCAAGAGTAAGTGTGATTGTCCCACGATCGGTGAAGGACGATGAGGAGGATGTAGCATGTGAGAGATAAAGTGTTTGGAGCACTTTGGAATTTGCTAACTCAGAAGAAGCATGTGACATAACAAGCCATGATAGGGAAAATGCTAATTGAAAGATGATTGATGCTAGTCTCATGTTGGTGATTGGTCTAATGTACTTTACAACTGCTGGTTCCTTTTCGTTTCAGTGTGTATGGTGAATGTGATAGTGTAGCTTGTATTTTAGCGGATTGTGTAGGGTATGTACTTACGTGCATTTTTAGTCTTTGAATTTATTTCCTTCTCAGAAAAAAATGAGAAAAATGACTCACTCACTCACTCGGGCAGTCCACATTGCTTCCTTTCCCGTCCCCCGTCCTACTTAGCAAAATTCAAATTCTTCTTCTGTTTTTCACATAAATAGTTTCCTATTCCTTCTACGACCTTCTAAAATGTATATTCGTCTTTCAATCTTTTTCATCTTAACAGTATCTACAAGATCCTTCCTTGTCCAACCTTCTGTGAAAAATTCAGGCGTTACCACCAATCAATCTACTGACACTACTACGATTGGCAACCTCATTGTGCCTTCTGTGGGAATTGGTACAATATCGTGGTCCAGTAAAAGTATGAACACTCTCAGTAATCTAGAATATCAATCTTTGGTCAAAGAAGCATGTAAACAAGATGCGGCTTTCTTCGATACTGCTGAAAGGTATGGGTCCAATTACAAGACCGCAATTGGTCTGGGGTGGGGTGAAACAGAACGAATGCTGCGAAAATATTTGGAAGCTGAGAAAGACTCACTTGCTAATGGATCTGAATATGGTTCTACTAAGTTACGTCCAATTGTTGCAACGAAATTCACACCAAGTCCATGGAGGAATACGAAAGAAAGTGTTGTGGAGGCATGTGAGCAGTCCATGCGTCGGTTAGGTGTTGATTCTATAGATCTTTATCAGTTACACATGCCTGATATTGTACAACCATTGAAAATATTTGGTCTCGAAAGCAATAAGGATGAGATATATTGGGAAGGTTTGGCAGAATGTTACCATCGAGGTCTTGTAAAAAATGTTGGGGTTTGTAACTACGGACCAACTCTCCTAAGCAAATGTCAAGAAACTTTGGCAAAGTATTCAGTTCCACTCGCATCAAATCAAATCGCATATTCATTGATTGGTAGGCATAATGGTGCTCAAGAAACTCTAGACAAATGTAATGAACTTGGAATCAAAGCGTTAGCGTACTATCCGTATGCCATGGGGTTATTAACTGGGAAATACTCCAAACAATCTTTTGAATCGCTAAATGAAGAGTTGTTGACAAGTACAAAGACTCCGTTGGAAATAAAAGATCTATCTGGATACTCAGTTGAAGCAGAACCACTTATTTCATTGATGGAACAGATTGGAAAGAAACGAGGGAAAACAGTTTCTCAAGTAGCCTTGAATTACATTATCTGTAAGGGGGCTATACCTATTCCTGGAGCTAGAACCGTTGCTCAATTGAAAGACAATGTTGGTGGAATGGGATGGAGACTTACAAATGACGAGGTCCAATCTTTAGAGGAAGAAGCTGGTAAAATTAGAGGTTTTGAAGGAGCTGGGTTCAAGTTAACTTCTGGCAAATTTGTGGGTTATGGAGTTGAGAAATGGAGATTGAATTAAAAAAAGATTTTGTCCCTCTCAACATTTTGGTGATATTGCATATCTCTCACTGTAAATATGTATAAATTATAAAATGGAACGTTACTTGTAATACCACCAACGTGTGAATGCTCCAGCATTGGTATTTTGTGAGTCGACTGTAGTTTCTCTTTCTCCTACCTTCTCTCCAAGTGGAGACGCCTTTCGTTTTCTTCGAAGACGAACACAGAACACCGAACACTGGAAGCTGAGTAAATAGGCAGTGGAGCCCATTTTACTACAATGATGTACCGATTCCTTCTCCTTTCCTCCTTCTTTGCATCAGTTATTGGCTTTTCTCCCACATTGCCAATTTCTGGAGTTGGGACAGCAGCTCTCAAGGTAAGGGACAATCGTTTCTAAGGCGTGATGCAATAAAAACTAGATAAGAGTAATGCAGTAGTATCCAACTAATCCTTTTGAATCCTTAATTGACGCTTGAAAGGCGGCTGACAGTGAAGTTTCATTTGACAAACTTGATGGATCTAATGTACGCATCGGAATCATCCGTACTCGCTGGAACGACGTGCATGTCACTAATCTTGTCGATGGAGCCAAACGAGCCCTAGAAGAATGTAATGTTGACCCTGATAACATTTTCGAAACTTCTGTCCCGGGATCTTTTGAACTCCCTATTGCTGCAAAATTTCTTGCTATGAGTAAATCGGTAGATGCAATTATCTGTGCTGGAGTATTGATCAAGGGTGACACTATGCATTTCGAGTATATCTGCGACGCTACAGCCAAGGGCATTATGAATGTTGGAGTCCAGACGAATGTTCCTGTTGTATTTGGAGTTTTAACCTGCTTGGATGAAGATCAAGTAATCAGAAGAAGCTGTGGTGATAATAATCACGGGTATGATTGGGGAAAGACTGCTGTAGAGATGGCCCTTTTGAGACTTGAAGCTTTGGGAGTTGGTGGAAAGAAAGGTACTGGTATGGGATTCGGAGGTGCCTTGAAACTTGAAGATGATGATGCTTCTAAGAATAAAGAGAAAAAGTCTAACAGCAAGGGACCTGGATTCTTTTAGAGAGTTGTTGTTGTTCTCTCAACCAGCGTATCTTTTTCTGTGCTATAATCTGAGTTTGCAGGCATGCAGTTTTAAAATTTGTAACTGATTCACACACTTTCAAGAAATTGCACAAGTCTCTCTAGAAAGTTTTAAAGCTAAGTCTTTTATTTGCTAACAAAATTATACACTTGAGTTGCAAAAAAATTAGGTCGATCAATCAGAGATATCACTAAGATACCCCTGAACTTTTTCAGCACATCAAATTGTATGGCTGCGATAATTGATAAGCTGACTACTATCATCATCAGGAGTACCAAACAAGGCATCTTCATACGGGAACCGAAGCTCCTGCATTTTTATTAGATGGCGAAACCGATGAAAACAATGAGATACTAAAATTGTGTTCCTTTTCATACTTTGTTAAGTCTTCGTCAGAATTTGTGTCTTCCGAAACAGTTGGAAGTGGTGTGCCTGTTCTACGAACCAAGCTTGACGACGATCGTAAATTACCATGTTGGCTCACTTGGGCTGCTGGAATGCACATATTTGTTTCAACACGCATTCAAAAGCCGTATGCACACCTGTGGCGTCGAGCGCCGACGTTTCAAAGAAGGCTGATCCATGACGTTTTGCAAACGACATTCCTTCTCTTGTGTACACTTTTCTTTGTTCAACGAGGTCAATTTTATTTCCAACCAATACAATGAAACAACTATCTTTTTCGGTATTTTTGTGAACTTCATTCGACCGTATGCTTCATGTATCGAAGCTTACTCTGTCAGTCACATCATAGGCTAATAGCGCACCGAGTGCTCCTCGATAATATGATGCGGCAATTGATCTATATCTCTCCTGGCCAGTGGTGTCCCATATCTGCGCTTTGACGACTTTACCGGCATCCAATGTGATGGTTTTTGTTGCAAATTCCACTCCTATTGTTGACTTGGAATCAATCTTGAACTGCTTGGCTATGAATCTAGATACTATATTTGTTTTACCAACCCCCGAGTTTCCAAGGAGAACAACCTTGAACAAATACTACGGTAACAAGACAAAATGACAACATTGTAAGGTAACATTTACAAGAGATCATTTTTTGACAAGAATATCTTACATCATAATCTTGTTCCATTTGTGCGATTTAACTTATAAAAATAATAATCTAAGTTCATATATAGAATTAATTGTTCCTATTTCGTTTGCTCTCGCTTGAAAGAATTACTTGATTGAATGATTCGAACGCCGAAAGATGAAAATGCCCGCATGAAAAGCAGCAATGACTAAAATTTGTCCGAAGACTGGAGTGCCGAATCAACACGGTTTATCGTCATTGGAAATACCTTCCCGAGAAGCAATCGAAACAGTAACACAACTATGAAAACAATTGTAAATCTGCTCTTTGACGTCAGAAATGGGCGAAATTGATTAAATTGAGGCTTGCTTTCATGTGGATGTTTTGTTTCATCCATTTCGTAACCGAGCGTCATTCCTCTGTCAAATATTCCTTGAAACGTTTTTCGTTCTCTCGTTTTTGCTTCTGATATGTTCTTGCGAATCTGGGAGTGTAATAAAACAATGCTTTTATTGGTAGGGTCTAGATACTTCGCTTTTTGCAGATCATAAAGAGCTAAACGTTCTTCTGTTCTCCCACAAGATCGATTAGTAAGACGCGATTTACCACGTAAGTAATAAGATTTAGCGTGTTGAGGATTTATATGTATTGCAGCATTACACGCTTGAATTGCATCTTGAGTCAAACATGGTATGATTTTAATACATGTCAATGCTAAATTATTGTAACATGAAACAAGAAAATTTTGGATTTCGAGGGATTGATTCTCGTTTTCGCCATCAAATGCTTCTTGTCGTATATCTTCATCTCGGATACCAACTTCTTTCCAGGATGGATTGACAATAGTTAGAAATCGAAAGATGGATATCGCATTTTCGTACTCTGATTTTGCTTCATAGAATTTTTCCACCTGGTAATAAGCGTTGCCTTGTATTTTGAGTCGATGGGCTTCACTTAATCTGTCCTCAAATGATTTTTGCCTAAACTTAGTCATTTCGCCACTCGAAAAGATAGTATTTTGTAGAAAATTGGGCAACTTATCAAATTCAGTTCGAAGAGAAGCTTGTTGAGCTGATTTAATTTTGGCTGCTTGTGCTAAGATCACAGATATCGGAGTTCCATTCAAAACACCCGAATCAAGAGGATTTTGATCTACGTAATCCTCGTCCATAATTGTACGTAATGACGATGAATGAAACAAATGTTGTACTTGAAACCGTCATTTTGCCTGTGTATTGATCAGTCGAATAAATAATGGAGCATTTTAAAACAGTCATCCATATTCACGATGATGATACTGAAAGCCGATGTCAAATAAGATTGATCTTTCTTCGTTTCCATTGCTGCGTTTAGATCAATTACATCAACATCAAATTGAAGTTTTGCTCCAGGCAAAGGTTGAATTAGCTTCGATACCTCAATCGAAGGACGACCTCGGTATTTATGTGACCAAACTCGCCGAGGCGATTAATAACGAGATAGCACGTAGGTCAATCGAGAGATTTACTAGATCTTCATCAAAAACTCTCGACGCTGTAGAAGAAAGAAACGATTTTCAAAACCAGTTTACGGAGACATGGAAGAATGTGAAGCATGATAATTATCATCATGATTCAAAGAAACAAACGAGAAATCAGTCGACTTCAAAGAAAGGAACAGAATTCAAAAGTCACCATTTTATTTCTTCTCCTATTGGAAACCACAAACCAAACTTCATTTCTAGATCAAAAGAGGCTGTGATATCCTTGAAGACAAAGAAAGAAATGATGCTCAATGATAAAGAAAATAAACTGCATAAACTTCTCCAAGACAAAGAGAAAAGGAGAAAAGAGGCAGTAGAACGAATGAGAGATAGGAAAGCAAGACAAGAATGGTTTCGAAATCAATTAGAATTGAAAGTCAAAGCCAAACAAGAATCCAAAAAGAAACGTCAAGCTGCTCAGTTAAAATTAATTGCTGATATGGAAAGAGCTGCAGCCGATGCTACCACAGCTTTGAATGAAAATGGAAGTAATATTTTATCGCTCGAAGAGAGGCTGATTCTTGGGGCAAATGCAGCAACGAGAGTCATGGAAGAAAACTCGTGTGATGTCGCCAGTTCAAACTCTGGTTCATCTCTTGCGTCCGAAGTAGACGTTGAAAGTGTATATGAGATAGAGCTTCAAGAGTTACAATCGAGTGGCGGCTGTGGAAAGTTTCCCGAAGAATACGAGCATAACTATCAACAAAATCAAGTCTCCCCTTGCGTTCAAGGACAAGATGGATTCTGTGGAGTTGTCGACTCGATTCACTTCTCATCTGTCACATCACAAATATCTCAATCAGCGGAAGACATACAATCACAAATTAGCAATTGCGACGGTAACGTCAAAGAATATTGCGAGCCTAATAAACAACGAGACCAAGACTCGGATTCCGTTCAAAGTCAAGAAGGGTGCATTAGCATTCACCATGATAGCGAAGACTTCAAGCACACTGAACTAACCAGAAAAGTGCAGGTAAATAGCGCACAAAATGTTGACGCAGTGCCTTGTATGGTGAAACAAAACGGGGATAAGCATGCGTCTCATAATGATATTTCGTATGAAACAAATACTGATAACCCAGTAAATTTACAACCATGGAAACCGTGGAATTCAGTATTTGCATCAAATGAACAAGTTGAGCAAGGTAACACCACCTCTAATGAAACGAAATTATCAGATATTTTTCCAAATTTTCGAAATATATTTTCAGCGTTCATGAATAGTAATAGCTGTGTGATGAGTGAGATAGACTGTGAGAGGGAAAGAGAGTGTTTAGCATATCAAATAAATGTCGGGAACGGTCTTTCCGAAGTTATTTTTGATGGCATTGAAGGTGCTTGTGTAGATAAAACGAAGTGTTTCTTCAAAGTGAAATCACCACGAAACGAAGTGAATTCAATTGTCCAAGATGTGCTCTTATCATTCCCATCTGGCGATGACGCATGGGAAGACATCAGCAACCAAGTTGGAATTGGTAACTGTTGGAATCTGTTATGGACATGGAGCAAACCGAAGATAAACCGTGAACATCTCCTCGCGTTCCAGAAGGTTAGCAGATTTAATGGCGTTACTTGTCTAACAAGGAAAGATTTATTGAAAAAGCGTCTCGAGCAACATCGAACGACTGCTTCATTGATGCCTCAAACATTTGTGTTACCTCAACAATATAACTCGTTTATTTCGTCGTTTTCAGGGTATCAGAAGCTTGATCTAACCTCTCATCCAAATATATGGATTATGAAACCAGTTGGAATGAGCCGTGGTCGAGGTATTACACTGATCGACGACATAGTAGATGTAGCATATGCAAGCCCTACAGTTATTCAGAAGTACATAACCAATCCTCTCCTTTACGATGGTTTCAAGTTTGACTTACGATTATACGTACTGGTCACATCGTTTAATCCACTCGAGGCTTTCATTTATCGCGAAGGGCTCGCAAGATTTGGATCGAGACGCTTTTCAACAACAAGTACAAATTTGAAAGACCACCAGGTTCATCTTACAAATTCATCAATTCAAAAAGAATATGATGATGATATACTTTCTAGTCACCCAAGTCGAATGGCTGGTAAACTCGGTGGTGGCAACAAGACTAGCCTTAAGTGGCTTTTGAACCAGCTTCAAAAACTTGGTATCGATACAACGAGTCTTTGGAAAGAAATTTCTAAATTATGTCTTCAAACACTCAGAGCTGTCGATACATTGATTCTTAACCAACCAAATTCATTTGAAGTCTTTGGGTTTGACGTCATTATTGATTCAGAGTTGAAACCCTGGCTTATTGAAGTGAATGCGTGTCCTTCTTTGGCTAGAGAAAGTGTTCTTGACATGGACGTGAAAGAAGCTTTGATTAGAGATACAATCAAAATCGTCCAGCCGTGCAAATTCGATCGCTCAGCATTGTTTCAAATCTGTAAAAGAAGATTAAATCAACGAAAGCGTTCAATGCGGGCATCGAGAACGGATCGTCAGGAATTAGAGAGGGATCTGAAGCAAATCTTTGGTGATCACAGACCTCGCATTTTTGGAGAAATGCCAAAAGAAGACACAGACTTTGAACGATTGTCTCCGGCGATAGATAAATAAAGAACCCTTTTTCAATTGAAATTACTTTGAGTGAAATTATGGATTGTGTGTTCGTGTTCGTGATCGTTTTTAATCATTCTTGATCTTTTTGTCTTTTATTTCCTTCCTGACATACACCAGCCACATTAAGAAAGCCAAACATTGAATTCCAATGCACACTGATGCCACCAATTTACCTATGTAAGGGACTTCATCCCATACTTTATGTAGTTTATACAGAACCATGGCTTTGTGTGGGACTGTACACTGTACAATATACGATGATTCTTTAAGAGTGGATTGGAGAGAGTTTGGATTTCAGGATATTTGAATTTTGCCTTCGGTGCCTCGGTAGCTAGTGTCAAGTACCACACACCACAACCCACAACTCACAATAAAAAAGAAGAACAATCCTCTCTCTGTCTGTATCAATCATACAAAATGCTTTATAAATCTCTGCCTAATAAACATTCTTATTTCTTATATGGATCCAATTCTTTTGGCAAAACCAGATTATGAAATGTCTTCTCCTCGTAAATAGTCATAAATAGTCTGAACAAATTGAGTGGGAGAATCCAAGTAACATGGATGCCGACCATGTAATTGAACGCCTTTGGCACCTGCATAGTTTTCAAGTGTCTGTGTCACATTCTTTCCCATTTCATCTTGATCGCCGTGAATTGCTAAAACATCTATACCAGCCTTTGAGAAGACACTGAAAATTTCCTTTTCTTTGACACTCAACACAGCAGGACTAGCAACGGGTATCCAGGTTTTCAAAAGTTTTTGAAGAATAGACATACCATTATCTGATTTATAACCATCAGAAGCAAGATTGACTATAGATTTACCACTTGCGGAGGGAGATATTACAATAACAGGAAGTCCGCTCAATACACCGGCACCGATGAGTGCTTGAAATGCATCTTCCAGCCCTTCCACTCCGACCCGAACACTTAAATCAATTGCCGTGACTGATATATGCTTACCACCCTTGAAACAAAAATCGTTCAGAATGCCACTTTTCGCCCAGTCCTCTTTTTTGAATGCCGCGCCGTGTAACATGAGAATCTCTACATCATTATTTTTATTCATTGTATCCGAACGAAAATATGACCCACAATGAATGTAATCTAATATATTCTTATTTGAAGCTTCTCCATTTGGTAGCTTGAGCGAAACAGTATCTTGAATGTATGCATTTCTGGTGTGCATAGTCTCCTGATTGCTGTTGCGGGAGGATACGAGTACATGTGCTTCCTCCCTGGTATGCTGGGATGTTGAATTGGACGCACTGAAACACAGGAATACTACTACGACAGCTGATATTTTTAGAATGAAATACAATGGTTTACTGCGAGTTTTTGTTGCAGTATGGCGTGGAGTTGTCATGCTTCAAACATATCCAACAAGTCAGAAACTCTGACTGCTGACCGAGAGAATCAATCAGAATACAGCACGTGATGCGATTGATGATGGGCCTCATTTATTCTATCTTTTTAGCCCGCGCCAGAAATTTGAATTTGAATTCTAAATGCCGACCAAAAATTCCTCGTGGTCGTTCTCCAGAATTATCATTATCGTCCACCATCCACCATAGAAAACAGAAAACCAATCCACATTTTCAGTCCAATCTATTTCATCACATTATTAAATTTACGATGAAATCCTTGACTATTTTTGCCATCACCACGCTTCTACCTGAATCACACGCTTTTGGTTCATTTTCCAGTAGCTTTACCCGAACTTCAAACTCCATCGCCTCCAACAAATTTGCTTCTGTAACGAATGGAATCAACAATGACATGATGACAATGTATGAACCTAGTTTTGATCCATCGGATTTAGCAAAGCAAAAGTTAAAAGGTGGATTCTGGGTTGCTTTGGACCACACTGAGAAATGGATTGAAAGTACTTTGGAGGGAATGCCCAAGGGTCATTACAACTTTTCGTACGAATGCGATATGAGCCAGTCTGTGTTGCAGTCTATAGCAAGCATTTTTCGGTAAGTCTATTGAAACTGTTACAGTAAGTGTGATTTAACGGTTGTAACTTACACTCATTTGATATGGAATAAACTATACATTGCAGCCGATTTAGAGAAGCCCGTATGATGGGAGAAAACCATGAGCGTATTGAAGCAAAGTCAAGTGCAAACAGTAAGTCATGTGCAATGCATGCCCAGCACCAATTGTAGTATTGGCATATTGATAAGAGTGTGTTTCTAACATGTTAACTTATGTACCAGATCCGCAGTATAAACCAGAGGCACTTCGTCATACGTCAGTCATTATTATTCCATTCTGTGAGTATTTCGATGAATTTTCTTCGTTTGAGAATGTAATTGGTGCTGTTGCGAAGGCACGTAGAGAAAGCCTAGACTTTGTCACCAATTCTGCCATGACAAAGAAGGAAGATTCAAACTGGAGGTACGTAGGTAATATTTCCTTTGACCACCGTTCATACATCCATTCTCACATACATGATTGTGTATCAGTGTATTTGTGAATGATGCCTTTATGCACCCAAAGTTTCAAATTAACAAGGAAGAAATTTCTGGAAGGCAGTCCCCTTATCCTACGATTGTTATGGAAGTAAGTTCTCAACCGGAAGAAGAGTTAGTACTTCCATCGCATTCAGATTCCACAAAGAATGTCGTCAAAAGTTTGGAAAGTCTGTTTGAAAAATCGGCAGTGTTGCATAAGAAGACCGATGGAAACAAGTCGAATAACGATAGCGAATCTGCCTTTTGGGATAATATTGGGAAGGTGAGGACATTTGTATATATATATATATATAATATCCACGTATTACCATTCCACTTCGATGCTAATATTTTTCTGTTTAGGTTGATGGAATTGAGGAGGTACTACCTGAAAATTTAGTTGAGCTAACAGAAGATTGGATTATAGAGATGGATTCCTCTAATCTGCAAGACGCACACTTTTCTAATTCAAATGTAGAACACCCTGATGCTGCCTTCGAGTTTGTGTTTGCGAAGCTAGCCATGTTCAATCATATGGAACTCATGGACAATTCGATGCCTATTAGGCCTGAATTGACCCCTGGTGAACGTACGTATGCTCCTGGTCCCCGTTCGTTTCTCATTTTGCCCAAATTTCTACCATCGTCGGCCACTAGTTTCGAAGCATTCGCAAGAGGAGTTGATGGAATTATATCATGTATTGATGGCTTAGCCGATAGACTTCAAGTTTATCATTATCATCCAGAACATATTGATGTCGAGAAACGAGCACCTGCTCCGACTCTTGTATTTCAATGGTATGAAATTATGCAGTGGTACGATGAGAGTAAGAATTAGGAATGAGTTTCACCACTTTTGAGAAATGAATGACGAGAATGTGTTTACTTAGTAAAGAAATTGTCTCGGGTATAAGTAGTAGTTGCACCCCGTTACGTGCTGGAATGTAGATTGAAATGTGTTTGCAGAAAGTGGGGGGCAACATAGTTCGTAATGTTAGTACAATGCATATGTTTCGGATTCCTTCATAAGCCTTTTATTGTCTTTTAATTTCTAGAATATCAATATCTTGGACGGAATAGATCTGGTGTTGTTCATTCAGTGGCACAGTACGGACAATCAATCTCTTATTTAGACAACAATTGATAAAGTATTCCTTCGGATCATAGTTTGGATAATATCTATGCTCATAGGTAAGGTATGCTATTGTTTTCGAAGATAGACATTCATCAAGAGCTTCGACTAATGGATCTATAGGATACAGCTTCGGTAAGAGACAGTCCGAGCAAATGATAATATCAAATTCTTCATCAGCCGATACGATTCTCTTCATATTCTGTATGATTGAACCATCTCCCCACCTATATTTGCTAACATGAATCAGACTGGACCCAATCTGTACAGTATTTGCGTGTTGATGTAATGTTCCATCCAATGAGTCTAACTCTTTTCCAGCAAAATGCACGTTCCTTAACGCCAAATCAACTACTGCATCTTCTCCATCTGTACAAAATATATATGAGTCTTCAAATAAAAGAGCCGCTGCAATAGATGTAATTCCAGTCCCCGATCCTAAATCACCAATGACCATGTTCTTGACAGGCATTTGATGACATAAAACTTCAAGGTATTTCACCAGAACAATCGATGCCGGCCACACAGTTGCTCCTGTACCAAAGGTTCTATCTATTTCACCTCTTTGAACTTGTTGAACATGAAATGTCACGATTCTATTATTCTCATGCGGTGGAAGATTCAATTCCATTGGATATTGATCCGCTTGTGAGTATCTATTCCTCCATCCTAAAGTTGATGTGACCTTTTGCAAATATGAAGATTTGGTATCCTTGGAATTTTTATTTCCATTCTTTAACGCTGCTGTAAATGCATTTACGATAGGATGTGATTCGGATGGAAACATTTTGAATGGGTATCTATCTACTTAGTAGCAGGGCGGAAAGTTATACTACTTGGAGTATAACTTCAATGACCCACCCACATTTGGTTCCTAGACCTCTTTCTAATAAACTAA
>Ga0213868_10002151_pt1 | contig 18929 bp, 28 predicted proteins | sample PICome_9_FD_160087 | JGI IMG/M metagenome (GOLD analysis project Ga0213868, IMG submission 160087) | Coastal seawater microbial communities near Pivers Island, North Carolina, United States - PICO127 | ecosystem: Environmental > Aquatic > Marine > Coastal | place: USA: North Carolina...
TTTCAATTACCCTTTAATAAATTAACAAAAGCAATTAAGCCACCAACATTGGTGGCTTTTTTGTTATAGTAAACCTATGGCAAGTTTATCAAGCATAAGGTCAGGTCTCTCAACGAGACTTGCAACAATTTCAGGACTAAGTGTTTATTCCTATGTTCCTGATTCAATAGAGCCACCAACTGCCGTAGTTGGAGTAATGAGTTCAGTAGATTATGATTCTACAATGTCTCGTGGCTCAGATTCATACGAAATACCTCTTTATCTTTATGTTTCAAGAGTTGACGCAGAATTATCGCAAGATTCTCTTGATGAATTTCTTGCAGGAAGTGGAAGCTCAAGTATAAAACAAGCAATAGAAGGAGACTCAACACTTGGTGGTGTGGTATCTTCTGCTAGAGTTGTTGAAGCAAGTAATTATGGTGTATATACTATAAACAGTATTGATTACTTAGGCGTAGAATTTAGCGTGGAGATAATAACATAATGTATGAAGTTGTAAATGGCATAACAGTCGAAGATAAATATTTTGCTCAAGGCGAAATTATCGATAATAAAAAAGTGCCACAAAAAAGTATTAAGTGGCTTCTCGAACAAGGTATGCTTATCAAGATAGATAAAGCATATAAAGAAAAAAAATTAGCAGAAGCTAGTAAAGTAAGAGCAAGAGATGATAAAGGACACTTTATTGCAGACGACCCTTCCACCGAAAAAAACGAAGCGTGGATAGAAAAGGAAGAAGAATAATGGACAAAGAATTTAAGTCGGTAAATTTTGCTTTAGATACAGAAGCCGAAGGAAAAGTAGAAGCAGTATTCTCAGTATTCAACACAGTCGATTCAGACGGAGATGTTGTTGTACCCAACTCATTAAAATCAGCTTGGGGAGAGAGTAAAGAAGTACCAATGGTTTGGTCTCACAAGTGGGAGTCGCCAATAGGTAAAGCTACTATTTCACAAGACGAAGAAAAAGCAGTAGCTAAAGGAGAATTTTTCTTAGATACAGAAGCAGGACAAGAAGCATATAAACTTGTAAAAGCTATGGGAGACTTACAACAATGGTCATTCGGATTCCAAGTAGATGACGCAGAAGAAGGTCAGTTCACAAAAGACGGGCAATCTACAAACGTCAGGTACATAAAATCTGCAACTGTTTACGAAGTATCTCCAGTACTGGTTGGTGCAAATCAATTAACTCACACACTATCAGTCAAAGAGAAAAAAGAACAAGATGTAAAAAATGTTGAATCGGGTCTTAGATTCACAGATGAAGCCAAGAGTGTGCTTAACACAATCGACAGTTTCATTGATAGAGCAAAAGAACTTACTTCTTTACGCTTAGAAAAAGGCAAAATGTTATCCAAGTCTGCTCAAGATTCACTTATGCAGATTCAAGACCGAATCCAAGAAGTCTATAACGATTTAGACTCAATTCTTGGACTAGGTGCAGAACAAGAAGAAGCAAAGCAACCTTCTGATGAATTAGACAAACTATGGTTAACAACTCAAGAAGTCTTGGCACAAAGTCAAGGCATAACTATTGAAGGAGAAAAGGAATGAGTAAATTAACAGAACTCAATCAGGAACTCCACGCATTAAGAGAAACACAGTTTGGTGCTATCAAAGAAATGAAGGACACTTTTGAAGGTGGCTCAGAAATTTCTGTTGAAAAAAAACAAGCTATCGAAGATAGAAATATCGAGATTGAAAAACTTAATGAAAAAGTAAACGAGTTAAACGCTCTTGAAGTTCAAGAAGCAAGACTTGAGGACGCATTAGTAAAAGGCAAAGAAGTTAAATCAATGCCAATCCACAATGACGAGCCAAAAGAAGTAAGAAAATCTCTTGGTGGTCAATTTATGGACTCTAATGCTTACAAAAGTTTTATGGATAATGGACAAAAGAACATTAACTCCGAACTTAAGTGGAATCCACAAGTAGAATTAAAAACTACTTTAACAGAATCAGGTTACCCACCTGCAGTTACAAGGTCAGACTTAGTAGTACCAACTGCTACACTTGACCCATTACAAATACCTGACCTTATTGATACAATCACAACTGATAACTATCAATACAAGTATTTGGAAGAAACAACATTCACTAACAATGCTACTGCAACTGCCGAAGGCTCAGCTTTAGGCGAAAACGCATTAGCTTTTACAGAAAGAACAGAGAACATTCGTAAGATTGGTGCTTTCCTTCCTGTAACAGAAGAATTGTTAGCTGACGTTTCAGCAGTACAAGGTTATCTTGATTCAAGATTACAAACAATGGTTAGACTAGCCGTCTCAGACCAAATGGTCGGTGGCTCAGGCTCAGGTGCTAACCTAACAGGTATCTTGAATAAATCAGGAATCAACACTTTTGATTTCTCAAGTTTCTCAGGAAACCTAAAAAGAATTGGTCAAGTTTATGAAGCAATTACTGAAATTCAGAAAGATAGCTTCTTAACACCTGACGCAATTATTATGCACCCTTCCGACTGGTATCAACTAGTTACCGAAGTCAATGCAGTTACAACAAGTGGTAGCTTAAACCCTCTATTTGTTGGTGCAGGACAATTCGGTGGTGGCGTTGCACCTACCCTTTGGGGACTGCCTGTTGTATTATCAACAGAAGCAGGTGCAGGTACAGTTATTGTTGGTGTATTCGGTGGTGGACAAGCAATTCACGTTGTCGCAAGACAAGGTATGGAAGTTGCTATGTCTGACTCACATGATGAGAACTTCGTAAAAGACATTGTCGTTATGAAGGCAACAGTAAGACTCGGTATGCCTATTTATAGAGCTACTGCGTTCTGTACAATCACAAACTTCTAAGAAATTAGATAAAATGGCTTTGATGTCCCATTCATCTTATGAGGGTGGGACATTAAGCAAGAAGGAAATTATGATATTAAAAAAAGATATTTGGTGTAATGACAAAGGCGAATGTGTTGAATCAAATGACGGACTTCCTAAAGGTTGGAATAAAGGTAAACTAATGGGTCGTGCAGGTCAAGAGATGAATGACGCAGATTATAAAGCTCTTAAGTTTGTTACAACCAAAGCAAAAGCACCTAAAGAAAATAAAGCTAAGTAGGTCTTAAATGGCTCATACTCAGTATGTCGACAAAGATGATTTAAAAGCATATATTGGATTAACAGGTACGGCACAAGATAACAATATAGATACTGCTATTGATTCTGCTTCAAGATTAATTGATAGTGTATGTGGTAGGAAATTCTCTCAAGATGATAGTGTTGTTGTAAAAACTTTTACACCTAAAAGCTCTATCTATCTTGATACACCTGACATCTCTACTACTACTGGTCTAATAGTCAAGACAGATGACAATGATGACGGAACTTTTGAAACTACATTAACTTTAAATACTGACTACATTGTTGAGCCAACAAATCCTAGAGTCATAAAGATTACTGGTGGCACAACGTACTACGAGCCTTACAACAAGATTACTATTCTTGATACAAGAAGCTCAGAGAGATTTGACCCAACAATAAAAAACAATATACAAATTACTGCGAAGTGGGGTTATTCAGCAGTCCCCGAAGATATAAAGACTGCAACATTAATACAAGCTCTTAGATACTTTAAGAGAAAAGATACTCCCTTCAATACCTATGGAGATATAAATACAGGCGTTAGTGAACTCTTTTCACGTCTTGACCCTGATGTCCAAACCATACTCAAAGGACACAAAAAAGTCACACTAAGTGGCACAATTCTATAATTATTTCTAAATAATTTGTTAGTATGTCTTTATGGCTACTAGAAGTGACTTCCAAATAAATGGAATGACTCAAATAAAAAGAAAATTACAAAACGCAGGTTTCACTCTTATACCTTTGCGTCATCTTATGAATGAACACTCAGAAGCTATTGTTGAAGAAGCAAAGAAAGTTGTGCCTGTTGATACTGGTAAGTTACAGAAATCTATCAAGGCTAAGAATGTTGCTATGCGAGGAAGGTTGCCTACATCAGTCAAAGTAGAAGCAACTGCACCACATTCAGCTTTTGTACACGGAAACTTTAAAAGACTTCCTAATGGTTATAGATTGCCACCAAAGAAGAACAGAAAAAACTGGGGTGGTGCTAACTGGAGAACTAAACCACACTATCCACCAATACAACCAATAGAAGAATGGGCTAGTCGAAAAACAGATGTCAACCCTTATTCTGTGGTAAACTCCATTAACGAGAGAGGAACTCCCTTAGTTCCATTCTTACTTATAGCTGAAAAGAACACAAGAAAAGAGCGTAGGAAAATAACACGCAGAGTTTCAGCAGAGATTTCTTTGGCTTGGAAATTAAAAAAGTAAGGCTAAGATAAGGAGAGATATGTCAAAATATGGAACTGGTGGCAGTAAGCCGTCAAGAACAAGACGTAGTAGAAGAAGGACAGGTAAAAAGTAAATGGCTTTTATACACGGTAAAGATACCAAAGTTTTTATGGACTCAACAGATTTGAGTTCTTATTTAAGTTCTGCTGACCCAAGTAGAACAGTTGATGTTGGAGAGACAACCACTTTTGGAAGCTCTAACAAAACATTCGTTGCAGGAGAAAAAGACGCAACAGTTTCCTTCTCAGGATTTTTTGACGCTACTGCTGATAACATTATTCAAGGTCTAGTCGGTGCTAATGATAAAGTAGCTCTCATTGGATTTGACGGTGTTGACGCAACAGATGATTGTATGTTCGGCAAAGGTGTAACAACTAACTATGGGATATCAAGTCCTGTTGGAGATGTTGTTGCAGTTACCTTTGACTTACAAGCAAGTGGATTTTTTAGTGGAAGCGTTTTAGAAAACGCTACTGTTACTGCAACAGGTAACGGAACTGCTAGAGATAATGCTAGCTCTACTGCCAATGGTGGTGGTGCTTTTATAATTGCAACATCAGTATCAGGAACAAGTACGCCTACGTTGACTGCTAAGATTACACACTCAGCAGATAACTCAACATACGCAGACCTTGTATCTTTTACTGCTTTAACATCAGCAGGTGCAGAAGTTAAAGAAGTAGCAAGTGGCACAACAGTAAATCGATACTTAAAAGTCGTTTATACTGTTAGTGGAACAAACCCAAGTTTCAATGTTATAGTTGGATTTGGAAGAAATAATTAAAAGGAGAATATATGGCATTTGTACACGGTAAAGATTCAGTTTTCAAACTTGATAACTCAGGTGGGGCATTAACTGACATCTCAAGCTATGTTAACAATGTTGATTTTCCTGAAACATCAGATGTATCTGAAACTACAACACTAGGTGCAGATAATAAAACATATATCGCAGGTCTAAAAGACGCGACAATTGGATTGTCAGGTCTTTGGGATAGTACTGCTGACGCTATATTTGGTGCAGTTGTTGGACAATCAGCAACTCTATCTTTTGAATATAGTCCTGAGGGAACAGGCTCAGGTGCAGTTAAATATACAGGAGAAGCAATTTTGACTTCTTATGCTATATCTAGCCCAGTAGGAGATGTCGTAGGATATTCTGCCGATATGCAAGTTTCAGGTGCAATCACAAGAGCAACACATTAATAAGTAAAAAGGAGAGCTAGACGTATGGCTAAAATTTTAAACTTAGATGACATAAAGTCATTACCTGATGTGCCAACTAAAACTATTGATATTCCACAATGGAATGTCTCTATCAAAGTAAAAGGCATATCTAAAAAAATGCAAATCGAATTAGGTCGATTAATCAATGGCGAACAAACAGACGCTTTTGATTATCAAAAAGCACTTCTAATAGCAAGTGTGGTAGAGCCTAAGTTAACCGAAGAATCAATAGATGAACTGTATGAAAAAGACGCAACAGTTATTGATTTAATATTTGCAGAACTTAATACACTTAACGGTGTAGGAAGCGAGATTGAGTCGGCACTAGCCGAAGATTTCAAAAGCTAACCCTGATTTAGTATTTCAATTCAGATTAGCTCGTGACCTAAGAATGACAGTTGGCGAATTGCGAACTAAAATGTCATCATTAGAGTATTCTCAATGGGCTACATACTACTATGTAGAACAACAAGAGAGGAACAAACAACGAGCTATGGCAGAAGCAGAAGCTAAGAAAAGGAAACAACGATAATGGGTAGTTCAAATATCCTAATTAAACTTGTCCTAGAAGGATTTACAAAAGCTAAAGCCCAAATGAATCACTTGGGCAAATCAACAGATGACTCATCAGGGAAATTAAATAAGTTTGGTACAGTAGCTAAAGTTGGTGCTATTGCCGTTGGTACAGTCCTTGTTAAAGCCTTAGCAAGTGCAACAAGAGAGTTCATAGAGTTCGAGGATAAACTCAACCAGTCTCTTGCCATAATGAAAACAACAGAAGAACAACAGATTGCTATGGGCAGGTCTGCTAGACAAGTTGCAATAGAGACTAGAGTAAGTGCTGATGAATCAGCAGAAGCGTTCTTCTTCCTAGCGTCAGCAGGTTTAGACGCTGAACAATCCATACAAGCATTACCACAGGTTGCAAAATTTGCTCAAGCAGGTATGTTTGATATGGCTCTTGCTACTGACTTAGCAACTGACTCTCAGTCTGCATTAGGACTAACAGTAAAAGACGCTCAACAAAACTTAGAAAACTTAACAAGAGTTACAGACGTACTTGTAAAAGCTAACACATTAGCAAACGCTTCTGTACAACAGTTCTCAGAAGCTCTTACAAACAAAGCAGGTGCTTCTCTTAAGGTTGCTAATAAATCTATTGAAGAAGGTGTAGCAGTCTTATCAGCTTTTGCAGATAGAGGTGTTAAAGGTGCAGAAGCAGGCGAGAAGTTAAACCAGTTACTTAGAGATATACCTAGAGCAACTGCAAAGAATAAAGAGGAGTTTGCAAAACTTAACCTACAAATGTTTGACTCAGAAGGCAAGTTGCTTAATGTTGCAGACTTAGTAGAGAACTTAGACTCAGTATTATCTCCAATGTCTGATGAACTTAAAGCAAGTACATTAGACCAGTTAGGTTTAAATCGTGGTGTAGCTGACGCAGTTAAAATATTATCAGGTGCAGGAAATCAAATAAGAGAGTATGAATCTGCTCTTAATGACGCAGGTGGTACAACTCAAGATGTTGCAGACAAACAAGTTACATCTTTACAAGGTCAGATAGATATATTATCTTCTAAATTTACAGAAGTTGGTTTAGTTCTAATAGATAGTCTTAAACCTGCTTTAGAAGGAACAATAGGTTTCTTTGATAAATTACTCTCAAGCATACTTAGTGTTATAGACCCACAGTCAGACTTCAACAAAAAGATTGAAGAAGGCAAACGTATTATGGAAGAACAAGGACTTGCAATTAAGAAGTCTGACCAAACATACGACAAATATACACAAACAGTAGAGGTAGCCGAAGCAACTAATCAAGACATCATTGATTCATATAAAGAGATGACAGACTCAATTAGATTCCAAGAAGCAATACAACGAGACTTAATTGCTAACACACACGAACTAGATAGAGAAACAGGTAACTTAAATAACACTAAAGAAGAATCAATAGAACTTACAGAAGAAGAAATAGAAGCAGAGAAGAAACTTACAAGAGATAGAGCAACGGCAGGATTAGACGCACTTAGAAGTCTGAATGACGCTTATCAAAACCTTAAAGATATAGAAGAAGATAGATTAGACCTAGTAGATAAAGAAGCTAAAGCGTTAACTAATCTTAATAAAGCAAATAAAGATTTAGAACAAGCTAACAATAAAGTTGAACAAGCTAAAGAAGATTTCAACAAAGTATCAGGGCTTGGTGCAAAAGTAACTAATGAAGAAGCCCTAGCGATTGCACGACAAAGAGAACAAATATCAGAACTTGAAAAAGTAGAAGAAAAGTCTGAGATACAGAAACTTCAACTTGCAGTTGCAAGAGAACGCCTAAATGAATTAATTGAACAATCTACTGCTATCTCAAGAGAAGAAGAACAAGCATTAAGAGATATTGAAAGAGCAGAAGAAGATGTCATTAAACAAACTGAGAAACTACAAGACGCTCAAAATGATTACAGGCAAGCAACAGAAGATTTAGCTAAAGCAACTGCTAACTCTACTGAGAACATCTTAGAAATGGCTCTAGCGAAGGCAGAGCTTGACTCAGCTTTAGAAGATTTAAAGTCAGCAGAGAAGTTTAAAGACGGTATAAATGAAATAGTTAGATTGATTGGTGGAGACTTAGACACCTTGACGAATCAATTTAATGCTTTATTTAATCTTGCAGGACGTGAAATTGGTAATCAAGGCTTACCACCAACAGAGAATAAAGTTATAGATGATATAGTCGAAGCAGTTGCAGAAGAAGATTTTGCACCAACAACACCTGCACCAACCAAAAAATTTGGTAGCTTAGGACAAGCAGGAGAACAATTTGTTGATAGGTTTGCAGAGTCAACTGGTGGTAGAGTTGGAACGAGTGCAGGTGGTACTATTATTACAGTCAATACTGGTAACTTACTAGGTACATCAGAAGATGTACAGTTAGCCGTAGCTGAAGCTCTTAAACAAGCACAACGTAAAGGTATTAATGTGGCTTTATAATGAGTGCCAATTTTGATTCCAATGTATCTTTAACTCTACAAGTTGCTTTTGATTCAGAGCCGTTTGATGAGTCACAATCATATACAGATATAACAACTTACCTTAGAGCTTTTACAACTAGACGAGGACGAGCTAACGAGATTGGAGAGTTCGTTGCAGGTACAATGAGCTTCTCAGTATCAAACGCTGACAATAGATTTAACCCTAACAATACTTCTAGTCCTTATTATGACTCAGGTAACGCAAGAACAAAGATACAACCACTTAAAAGAGTGCGTATGTCTGCTACTTATGATTCATCAACCTATGTTATTTATGAAGGTTTCTTACAATCTATTCCTGTAAAGTTTATCTCGGAAGGTGCTGACTCTATTGTTACCTTTACTTGTGCTGACGCATTCAAGATATTTCAGTCTGCACAGTTGGACGGTATTGGTTGGCGTTTAGGTCAAGCAGGTTTCTCAGAGTTAGGAAATTCCACAAGATTAAGTTATGATGACACGCAGGAATTATCTTCTGCAAGAGTTACAAGAATCTTAGACTCTATTGGTTTTCCAAGTAACAGACGAGATGTTCTTACTGGTACAAAACAAGTTATTGTGCAACCAATATCAACAAATGTTCTTACAGGATTAAGAGAATGTGAAGTAGCAGAGAATGGACAATTCTTTATTTCTAAAGACGGTAAAGCAACGTTTAGAAATAGAGATTACAAACTCTCTAATACAAAAGCAGTTAATGTTCAAGGTATATTCAGTAATGACGGTAGTAATTTACCATACACAAATGTCTCTACTTCCTTTGATGACAACGAGATTATCAATGTTTATGAGTGGCAGAGAAGTGGTGGTACGACACAATACAAAGCTGACGCTGATTCTGTACTGAGATACAGACCTAAAGAGAGTACAAAGACAACAATTAACATTAATGATTCTGATGTTTTATCAATTATTGAGCAGAAGATTGCTGAAACTTCCTTACCAATTTTAAGAATAGATACTTTATCTGTTAACCCTAGAGACAATACTTCTCTTTGGGAACAAGTTTTAGGACGAGAGTTCGGAGATAGAATATCTGTTAAGATAGTTAATGTTGACGGTAGTAGCTTTACTGATGAACTTTGGATAGAATCAATAACGCATACTGTAAACGCTAGTAATCAAAGTTGGGATTGGACTGCGACATTAAGTCCTGCAGGAAGCTCGGCTTGGATATTAGGACAAGCAAAACTTGGAGAAGGTACTAGGTTAGTTTATGCTTAGTAAAAAGGAGAATTTATAAATGGCAGGCTTTAAAGTTTGGACAACAGGAGACTTAGTAAACGCTTCTGATTTTAACTCATACCTACAAGAACAGGTTATAGGAAGATTTGCTAATGCGTCAGCAAGAGATTCAGCAATATCTTCTCCCGAAGAAGGTATGTTTGCATTCCTTCTCGACACAAATGTATTAACCTTCTACGATTCAAGCAGTTGGCAATCATTCATTGGAGAAGGAGATATAACTTCTATTGTTACTGCTTCTACATCAGGTTTATCAGGTGGAACAACAAGTGGTGTAGCCACATTATCAATCACACCTGCACAAGCAACATCAGGAACAGTAGCTTCAACAGACATAATATTATTTGGAGACGCAGACGATAGTAATAACCTTAAAAAAACAACAGTTGCAGATATTAATAACTTAGTATCAGCAGGTGTATCATTAGGTTTAGTATTGGCTTTGAGTTAAGAGAGGATAAAAAATGGCAGATACATTACATTCAGTACAAGGTGTATTAGGAACATCAGCAGGAGATATTGTTGACGCAGTTCCTTCATCTACAACTGAAACAGTCATAGGTATTTTAGTATCTAATGTAAATTCAAGTAGTGCTGATGTAACAATAGATTTAAGTGTTACAAAATCAGGTGGAACATTAAGACACATCTTAAACAATGTGAGCTTACCATTCGGTACAACTATTGAGATTACAACAAAGATAACATTAGAGACTGGCGATAAGCTACAAGGTTTATGTTCAAGTGCTTCTAGTGGAGAATACAACGTATCATTTCTTAGACAAACCTAAAGGATTAATATGTCCTACTTAGGTACACAACCAAATGATGTAAAAAAGAATATAGGTCTTTATACACCTAGTGAAATACTTCAATTAACTAAAGAGGGTAGTTGGGGTGGCTCATTAGAACTTATTGAAGAACAAACTGTTAGTGGTACACCTAGTTCAATAGATTTTATTAATTTAGCAAATAATCCTTATGATGTATATTTTATGACTGTTAATAGTTTTTCTAGTGCAACAGATTATGGTGCATTATCACTAAGAGTATCAACTGATAATGGAAGTTCTTTTAAGACAACAGGTTATCAATATGCAAATCAATATAATAATGCAGGTAGTAACGGGGAACAGAGAAGCACAAGTTATTCATCTATAACAAATATGACACCACCAAATTCAGGTGCTAGTCCATTTGCAAGTAATTGTTATGCTTATCTATACAATTTTTTAGACAGTACAAAATATAGTTTTGCAACTTTTCAATCTACTGCTTACATATCTGCAGTTCCTGAATATGAGGGATATTTTGGGGGTGGAGTTTATCCTGTTGCTGAAACTCATAATGCTATTAGATTATTTCCACAGAATAGCTCAAATGTAGACCAAGGCACTATAAAACTCTATGGAGTAAAACAGATATGAGTAACCTAAGATTAATTAATGAAACTACTGTAACAAGTTCAGTATCAAATGTAAATGTAACAGATGTTTTTAGTACAGATTTTGATATATATAAAATTGTTGGGGATAATTTTTCAACTGCTAGTACAACTACTACTGAAAGTTATTTAAGATTTATAAACTCTAGTGGAAGTGTTATTAGTGCAGATTATAACTTTGCAAGTTTGTATATGCCTGCAGATACAGGATTTAGTGACATAAGAACAGACAATACAGGAGATAGCACAAAAATACATTATGCAAGTGGTAATCCAGACCAAGTACCAGATGTAGCAGGGTGTGTTTTATATATTTTTAATCCTTATAGCAGTTCAAGTTATACATTTAACACAGGACAACAAAGTTCACATTATTCTAATCCTAGATTTTTAACTTCTAAAGGCATTGGAGTATTAAAACAAACTACAAGTATCTCAGGTTTTCAATTTATGTTTCCTAGTTCAGATGTATCTAGTGGAACTATAAAAACTTATGGATTGAGAGTTGATAGCTAATGAGTTTAGTACAAGTAAACACAGCAACAATAACTTCTGCTACTGCTGATGTTCAATTAGACGGAATAAATACTGATGATGTTTATGTAGTTTTTGCAAGTGGCGTAACAATATCTGTTAATACTGCTTATTTACAACTTAGAGTTACAAAAGATGTTACCGGAACAACAACGACACAAACTACTGCAAATTATGATTATGCAACTAAAACTTTAAAAGCAAATACTTCTTTTAGTAATTTTAGTGGTGTAAACCAAACAAGAAAATATGTAGCAGGCGCAGAGCCAATAAGTAATGATGTGGCAGGAGAAAATGAAAACTTTCTTTTTTATCTTTATAACTTTAATAATGCAAGTGAGTATAGTTTTGTTACTTGTGAGGAAATGATTATAGGTTCAACTTCTACCAATTTACAGGGGGATATAGGTGGATTCGTTTACACAGTAGCAGAAGCACACAATGGATTTTCAATTAGTGGGGACTCTTGTACTATTACAGGTGGTACATTTACATTGTACAAGGTAATATAATGAGTGAATTTGGATATATACCTGAAAGCCCTGAACAAAGTGCATTTAATAATAAAGGTATCTTTAAACCTAAAGATATTTATAACTTAGACCAAGCAGATAAATGGACACCACAATTAGGACAATTAGAATTAATTGAAACTAAAACAATAACAAGTGCAGTTTCAACTTTAGATTTTGATGATTTAGGAAGTTACAATGTTCACTTGTTAACCATTAATGATGGCTATAACACTAGTAATGGTAAAGGTATGGCAATAAGACTTTATGAAAATGGAGTATTAGAAAGTGGTAGTGTTTATCAACTTGGTAACCAAGATTGTACACCAAGTTTTTTTGCAGAAGATAGAGGCACTACAAAGAATGCTTTTAGATTTGGTAATAATACTTCAACAAGTTATACACAAAGTAACATTAATGGATATTTATATTTTTATAATTTTTTAGACAGTTCAAAATACAGTTTTGCAACAACACACTTTTCTGGTTGGAGTAATAGTAATGAAATTCAATCAACATTTGGCTCAAATGCTTTACCTCAAGCAAGTACTGTAAATAAATTTCAAATTATGGCTTTTGATGTTGGTGCATTTACAGGCTCATTTTCTCTTTTTGGGATTAAGGAGTATGAATAATGGCTACTAATTTACAGTTTATAAAATCACAATCAATTACAAGTTCTGTTGCCAACATTTCTATTACAGATGTTTTTTCAGCAAATTATAATGTTTATAAAATTGTTGCAGATATTACTTCATCAAGTGGAGATAGTGACGGCTCACTACAATTTATAGATGCAAGTGATAATGTTGAAACAGGTAGTAATTATGACTGGGCTATGTTAATTATGAAAAGTGAAACAAGTTTTTTTGAATATAAAAATACAGGACAAGCAAATATGACTGCATTATTTCACGGAACAGAACAAGGAAGTGCAAACACAATATATGTTTATAATCCATTTAGTTCATCTTCTTATACTTTTGTACAAGGTCAAGCTAGTGGTGAAAGTGGTACTAATCTAAGAGGTTATAAAAATATTGGTGTTTTTAAACTTGCTGAAAGTATGACTGGTTTTAAATTAACTTTTGATGTAAATGCAACAAGTGGAAATATCAATGTATATGGGGTGAAGTAAATAATGGCAGGTAGCTTAATAAAAATTGAAGAAGTAGTTATATCATCAGCAACAGGAAGTGTAATTTTAAATCCTATTGATAGTACGTATGATGTTTATGTGATTACTGTAAATAATTTAGCACCTACAACAGACGGGGCTACACCAATTTTCAGAGTAACCAAAGGTGGTACTGCACAAACAGATAGTGAATATGATTATGCAGTTAAACAATTAAGAACAGATACTACTTTTGGAAATAATGCAGAAGTTAATATTGATAGTTTTAAAATAAATGATGTTGGTACAGGTACAGGAGAAGTAGCTAATATGGTTTTGTATTTGTTTAACTTTCCAAATGCTAGTGAATATTCTTTTATTACACAAGAAACAACACAAATAAGCTCTAGTGGTTTATTTAGAGGTAGGCAAGGTGGTGCAGTCCATACAGTTGCTAGTGCTAGTGACGGAATGGAATTTAAAATGGCTAGTGGAAACATAGCAAGTGGACGCTTCGTTTTATATGGACTACGCAAATAAAATTTAAATAAAGTATGATAAGATAGAAAGGATAATTATGGCAACATTAGAAGAACTAACAGTAGTAGCAACTCAAGAAATTGAGGACGCTAAACCAATGTACGCACAAGTAAATAATGAGCGTAGAGAGTTTACAGACGCTGAATACGACCAAGCTATTGTAGATTTAGCTAATAGTAAGTTTGACCAACAAGAAAATGGTTATAAAACTGCTAGACAAGAAGCGTATGCTTCCTATGGAGACCAATTGGATATGCAGTATAAAGACCTATTAAACGACACAACCACTTGGAAAGACCATATCGCACAAGTCAAATCAGATAATCCAAAACCTAGTTAATGAAACTAAATGTTATTAGACACCAGTTTGGTAAAGACGCTACTAATGGTTTACTTTTTATTGACGGTGTGTTCGAGTGCTATACCCTAGAAGATGAAGTGAGAGACGTTAAAGTAATGTCTGAAACTGCAATACCTTTAGGAACTTACGAAATTAAGTTTAGAAATATTGGTGGATTTGACACTAAATATAGAGCAAGATATGGAACAACTTTTCATAAAGGAATGTTAGAGCTTCAAGATGTACCTAATTTTAAATACATTCTTATACATACTGGCAATACTGACGAACATACGGCAGGTTGTTTACTACTAGGAGAGACACAACAAGACCTAGACAAAGGTAAAGACGGCTTTGTTGGTGGCTCAGGAGACGCATATAAAAAGATGTACCCTAAAGTGCGTGACGCTTTACTTAATAAAGAAAAGGTAACTATTGAATATTCAAACATTAACTTAGGTGCTGAACTATCTAACAAGGCACAACCTGATATGATTGCACCTGACACAATACAAGAAAAACTATCTGAGATAAATGGAAATCTCATAACCCTAAATGCTAAACTTGAGGACAAGAACATAATCTAGCTTGGGGGTCTCCCATAATAATCAGTTGCCCAAAATGTAAACAAGACTTATTGTATGTATCTACTACGCAGAAATTCTTATGTGGAAATAAAAAATGTAAAGATTATAACCGTAGACAATTCGGTGGTAAAGTAGAAGAAGAATAGGATAATTATGAAAAATAAAGAATATTGGAAATTTATATTAAGCAAGGCTTTTAGAACTGGACTCCAGTCTGCAATATCATTGTATCTTGCAAACTCAAGTGGAATCATAGACGCAAATATGATAGAGCTTATTGGTGTAGCATTTATGTCATCAGCATTATCAGTAATCCAAAATGGTCTCGAACAAGCTAAACCTAAATATACCTTTGAAGAAGGTAAATAATGGATTGTTGTGGCAACGGTTGTTGTAATGGTGGCTAGTTTGTGCGTAATAAACTAAACAAATTACTTAGAATAACCTGCGTACTTTTTTTAATAGCACCCACTTCAATAGCATTAGCTGACCACGTTCCTACACAAACACCTTACGATATATCTATTGCTTGTGATAGTTCTAATGGTAACGTGACTGTTACTTGGCAAGAGTCTGACGGCTTTGAATCTAGTCCACCTGAGCGTTACGCTATTGGCTTTGATGTTAATGAAAATGGTACGGCAGACGCTTACGCAGTTGCTAATAGTACTGGGTGGGAAACTGCATTGTCTTATAAAAGCTATGTTTTTTCTGCTAGTTACAGAGAATCAATTTTTGGGAATACACAAGGAACATTTAATGCAAAAGTTAGAGCAGACAATGATACAGACGCTAGCTATTCAGAATGGACTTCTAGTGTTGGTGTAGCTTGTGACTATGGTGGTACAACTACAACAAGTACTACAACAACTACAACTACTATCCCACCAACAACTACGACTACAACTTTGCCACCAAAAGTTGAAGAAGTTTATGTAGAGCCTGAGCCTTTACCACCACCACCCGAAGAAATAATTGTAGATATTGTTGTAGAAGGTGTAGATAAAACTTATACCCAAGCTGATGTCAATGACGGCACTATTGAAAGAGACCAAGAGCGTATAGATAATGAATTAGAGTTTGGTTGTTTTATGACTAATGCACAGATTGAACGTGGCGATTGCATTATAATTATAGAAGTTTATGAAGAAGAAGATTATGAAGAAGAATACGATACCGAAGAAAAACTTTTCAATGATGTTGATGTGGTTGATGAAGTGGAAGATGAATTTATTGAAGAAGAATTTATTGAGCTTACTGAACAAGAGATTGAAGAACTTGAAAAACAAATGGAGTTTGAAGTTAAAGAACTTGAACTTAAAGAAGAAGTTGAGTTATTTGAATTTGATAGCGAGGAAGAAGCTAAAAAATTTATTGAAACGTTTATTGAAGTTGAGGAGTTCCTTGAAGAACTAGAAGAAGTTGAAGTAGAAGAAATTATATTTGAGGACATACCAAAAGATATAATTATAGAAATAGAAGATGAGATTATAGAAGATGAGTTGGTCGAAGAAGTATTTACAGATGAGTCAGAAGCAGAAACAGAAGTTCAAGAGCAAGTTGTTGAAGAAGAAGTAGAACTTACAGAAGAAGAAGTCAAGATAGAAGTAGCAGAGCTTGAAGAAGTTATAGAGGAAATAATTGTTTTAGACATTCCTAAAGTTACAGAAGAAGAACTTGAGGAATATACAGAAGAAGAACTTATAGAGTATGAGGAAGCAAAGGAAGAAGCTATTGAAGAATTTGTTGAAGAACTTGAGACCGAAGAAGTTGTTGAAATCTTGGAAGAAATTAATGATGTCGGAGTGGAGAATCTTGCAGAAGTTAGCCAAGAAGTTATTGAAGTTGTAGCACAAGTCGTTGAAGAAGTTATCACGATTGCACAAGAAGAAGTCCTAACACAAGAACAGACAGAAGTTGTTGCAGAAGTATTAGGGTTTACAGAAACAGAAGATGTACAGATAATTGCAGAAGCAGTTAAGACTGATGAGAATGTAGCACAAGCAGTAGATGAGTTTGTAGAGAGAGCCGTAGAGTTTGCTAAGAATGATTCAGACCAAGAGTTTACATTAGCTGACGCTACCACAGAAATTGCCTTTGAGTCTTTTGTTGCTTCGCCTGTAAGTGTTATTATAGACATAGATTTAGACGCAATAAATTTAAGTAGTATCGCAAATGATATGACGACTGACCAAAAAGAAAAGGCACAAGAAGTAATAGTGCCGACAATCTTGGTTAGGATTGTATCGTTTGCTATGAGGAGATTTGATTGATAAATAAATTGTGGTCTTGGTTTATACAAGCAGTAAAAGAAACGCTTAACCTTGCGTGGACTTTAGTGGGTTTGATAATTGCAACTTTAACATTGACTGGACAAGCTCAACAAATAACTGCAATAGCTACGTTAATTACATTGGCTATATGGTTACTAACGATAGGATTTAGAAAATAATGTGTACAACAACTCAGAATGATAGAGGAACGTATGTAACATATGCAACGCTAAGTATGGTCAAATGAGTTGTGAGGAGAGTAATGAGTAACGGATATACAAACAAGGAAATGCTAGAACTTATATTGAAAAATCAAGATAGATTACACGATAGAATTGACGACATAGAAAATAAGATAAATACTAAAATCTCAAGACAAGAACTTTTTGCTACATCAACTTTAATATTGCTTGTTGTTGGTGCAATTACACAAATGTAATAAATCTTCTTTTCGACTTGCATACTTTATAATCTTTGATTATTATTCATAGTATGAATGAAACATATAAATCAGAAGTTTTAGGAACAGAGTTTACATTAGTTTATCGTCCTAATAAGAATGGAAAAATAATGCCTTATGTAGAGCTTGAATGTTCTAGATGTGGTGGTGCAGGTATTTATACATATCAAACTGGTACTTGCTTCAAATGTTGGGGAGAAAAAGTTGAATATAAAGCTCTAAGTACTGTTAAAAAATGGGAAAACCAATCAATAAAATCAGATAAAGAATACGAAAAGTATCTTGCAACTTTACCATTTTTGGCACAATATCCAAAAGAAGTTAGTAACGAAGAATTAATTGAGTTTAATAATGAAAAAATTACACCTTTAAGTAATGGTTTACAAGAAGTTATAGGGATTGTTACTAACAGATATTATGCAGAAACTCCTTATGGAAGCCAAGAAAAATTAGTTGTAGATGTAAATGGTAATACACTTTGGGTCAATGTAACTAAAGCTCTTGAAGATGTTAATAAAGAGGACACTATAACAATAGAATTAGAAGTCAATATGTTTAACGTTGATGAAAGAAAAGGCTCAGGCAAAGCAGGTAGAAGAAAACTTACCAATCACATAAAAGCATAATTAAAAAGACCCTTGAAGCTATTGCTAGTATCAAAGGTCTTTTTTTATATTTTAATCACAAATTACAAAATTTACGATTAAACTTATTCCTATGAAAGTAAAAGGAACAAGTTGTATGTTTTGTGGAAATCAGCTTACCACAAATCGTGGTACTTTGTTATGTGATAACAAAATTTGTATTCACAATCACAGGAAACATACTAACTTACAGAGAACGTCTTAACTTAACAAAGTAAGGAGTAGTAATGCCTTCTTTAATTATTGAAGGTGTAATCTCGTGTCTCTTGATTATGCCACCGAGCGTGGATAACTTAGAGAAGTTTATTGATTGCAGGGAACAATATAATAAAGTAGAAGTAGTCCAAGAGTGGATTCCTCTATTACAAACATACTTCAAAGAAGAAGATGTTTTGCAAGCTAGCCTAATGGTATTTTGTGAATCAACTGGCAGACCAAGAAGTTATAATAACAATACTAATGGCACACTTGACATTGGTCTCTTTGCGTTTAATGATACGACTTGGTCGTGGCTTGAAGATAAATTAAAGTTTACTGGCGATAGACGAGACCCAGTATTAAATACAAGGATTGCTAGTTGGCTTTTCTATAATGACGGAAGGGGGAAACATTGGTACAGTTCGGAACATTGTTGG
>Ga0213868_10002152_pt1 | contig 18927 bp, 18 predicted proteins | sample PICome_9_FD_160087 | JGI IMG/M metagenome (GOLD analysis project Ga0213868, IMG submission 160087) | Coastal seawater microbial communities near Pivers Island, North Carolina, United States - PICO127 | ecosystem: Environmental > Aquatic > Marine > Coastal | place: USA: North Carolina...
TGGTCCCCAAGGATTACAGGGGGATACTGGTGAAATAGGTCCAACTGGTCCCCAAGGATTACAGGGGGATACTGGTGCTATGTCTGGAACAAAAAACACAATTTTATATTTTTCTGATTTTATATCACTTGATGCTTCAAGTGCTTATTTAGATTTTGATTTGACACGTTCTCAAAACAATGGCATAATAAATTTTTTAGATGGAACGAACTCTACATCCAGTATAACATTTGAAAGCGAAACATTATCAAATAGTTATATAGAAATATACGCTCATTGTGATGCCGAAGCAGGTAGTGCGGGACAAGACAATTGGGTGATTATGGAATTAATTGGAAATGATTTAGAAACCACACCAATACAGCCCAACTCGTTATCAACAATTGATATTGACACACGTAGCGTCCAAAAAGGGTCATTACTTCATTTATCATTCGGACCTTCGGCATATCGTGTAAACGCGACAACAACTACGAATCAAAATTTAACTATACATAAGGATAATAAATATCGCCTTTACGTTAAAACTGGACGTGCGTATACACTAACTGAAATAAAATTAGTTATTCATTTGCGTAATTCAATATAATTCAATATAATTCAATACAGTAATTCATAATGTAAAAAATATATTATGAATTATAACACATTCTATGATGTATAGTTATACACCAATTTCCCAATGTGAATGATTCTGTCATTTTGTTTGGCAAATCCATTGGGACACCATCGCTTGAATTTGTGATTGAATACGAATGTCATCAATTGTTCTTTATTTACATCTACATATTTGAATGGATTAACATCTTGAAAATCTTCTTCGTCATCGCTTTCTTCAATATAATCAATGTTATCATTTTCCTTAATTTTCCGAAACAATGTATTCATCCTGCGACTAATATCGTAATTAGGAATATATGCAACATCAAAGTATTCTTTGGTATTATTTTTACCGTATGCAAAGAGATGATAAATATCAGATTGAATATCCGCTTTCACGATAAATACGCATTGTTTCTTATAATAATGACTCTTGAGATTCTTATTGTATTTACAATGATATGTGGATGCATATGTAGAAATATTGTCCTTCGTTTTCTTAACTTGTTTCAACATAGACAACTGTTGTGTCTTAACATTTAAATATGGTTCCATGTTATAATTAGAACGATATTGTATATGATGAATGTTGTATGAAATTGTGCTTTCAATATCCCGAGGAATCACACCACTATAATTAGACTGGATAGGATGTTCCCAAATAATAGGACAACAAATAAATAACCTGTATGTTGACAACAACGTGCTACATTCACTACACGTAGAAGTTATTAGGTCCCATTTTTCAATCATCTGGAAATGAGGAAGTTGAACGCCACAATAATAGTATATGTCTTCAATAATGAAATATTTGTTTGGATTATTGTCTTCTTGATATAGAGTACCATATAACAATGTATTGTACCCTAGTTCGTAATTTCCTTGATGCGTCATTTTGATACAACTTGAATATTCTTTGCTTTTATTCATAGTCAAACAATAACACACATTGTTTTCATTCTCATATGAGAACCAACATAACATTTTTTACCATATGGAATTGCTAATGCTGTATCATAATGTGAAACTTTCTTATGTGAAACAGTTTCATATGAAAGTTTAAATTCGGGAAGTCGTTTTAATACTGACTGGATTTCTCTATCGTCAAGTTCCATAATGCTTTGGTAGTAATAGATACACTAATTGTATATTAAAATCAATTTTTATATGTGTGTGATAATATATAATACATCAAAAATGAAAAACATAATCTCTTATTTACCCAAAGATACCACACAGTTTTACATAGTGGCGTTTATTGTGAGTTACATTGTATATACGTTGTTACAATTGATTGCAGTATTTGCGACTTCATTTGAAAAGAAAATTGAAATCCGTGAAAAATATGTTAAGTCGGGAAAAACACCAATTTTCAGCGTGATTGATAACGAAGGAAATACATATATAATTGTAGATAGACTCATATTGATGGAGTTCAATAGCGGGGATGATTATGCGATGATAAAAAAAGGAGGTAAATATAAAGTAAAGGGATATTGGTTTCGTTTTCCGGTGTTATCCTGGTATCCTCAAATTTATGCAGTTAAAAAAGACTAAAGTATAAGAACATAAAGAAAAATATTGTTTTAGTGTATAATAAAATGTTTTTGTTTTTTGCATCTTTACTTTCTCTCGTAAATATCTCATCCGCGTTTAACGCTTCTCATCCTTTATGGTCTGATTTCCAACACTTCACACACCGTTTCAATAAAATGTATACCAGTGTAGAAGAATTCCGCGAACGTTTTAGCATTTTTGAAGATAATATGCGTTTTGCTCGTAAAAACACCGGAAATAGCTATACCTTAGGTATGACACGATTCTCCGATATGACATTGGAAGAGTTCCGTCAGTTCAATGGTTTTGGTGTAGGTGGTCCATTCTTCAACAAATGTTCCAAATTTCAATCGGCGAACGGCGAGGTAGCTGATGAACGTGACTGGCGCACAGAAGGTGCGGTAACACCTGTAAAGGATCAAGGTCAGTGTGGTTCGTGTTGGTCGTTTAGTGCTACTGGTGCAATGGAAGGAGCATGGGAAATTTCCAAAGGGAAATTAGAAAGCCTATCCGAACAACAATTGGTAGAATGTTCTAAATCATATGGAAACCACGGTTGCTATGGTGGTTTGATGGATGAAGCATTTGAATATGCGATGGATAACGGCGTGTGCTTAGAAGAAGAATATCCATACACCGCTACATCAAATGAAGAATGCAAAAAATGTACTCCTGTTGTGTCAATGTCGGGATGTGTAGACGTAACCCCCAATAACCAGGTACACTTGAAAGAAGCAGTATACAACACGCCGGTATCTATTGCGATTGAAGCGGATACTCGTGTATTCCAAATGTATACAGGTGGTGTGTTAACAAGTGAAGAATGTGGCACAAACTTGGATCACGGTGTTTTAATTGTAGGCTACGGTGTAGAAAGCGGTATTTCTTATTGGTTAGTAAAGAACAGTTGGGGACCTTCATGGGGAGAAGGGGGATATATCAAGATTGAAAGAAGTGATAGCACAAACGACCCTGGAATTTGCGGTATTGCGATGCAGCCATCATATCCCGTGGTTTAGATGCGAGAATAGCGAACGACTATTCATATACTAAATCATTCTTTTTGTAATTCATCATTTAATAAATCAGATAATTCATTATCCATTGACAAAATATTTTCTTGATGTGTAGTTTCAACTTCTTTTAAATGGTTCAAAATCTCGTCATATTTTTTATTTTTAACTTTGGTATCAATGATAATGGTTTGTGTATAATTATCTTTTATATACAAATAGCCCATATGGAGTCCATAAATGAGTGATCCATAGAATATAATGTAAAATATAAATTCTAAAATAAAATACATGGTTATAATTTATTCAAACAAACAAAGTTAAATATTCAAACCAATAAAATTGAAAGATTATTTTGGAATCATATAAATACAAATTATTAACTCATTTATACCTAATGTCAGAAAGTGTGAAAATTCTTATTGTCGATAAGACAGCAATGATCAAGGAGTTGAAAGTAAAAAAATTCTCAGAAGAGGAATTGTATAAAAAATGTGGACTAACCCAAAATAAGGATTTCAAGAAGCAAACAACATGGAATGTAAATATTCAAGATAAGACATACAATATTGCTCTTTATGCTAAAAAGGAAGGTCGTGCCGGTCAGGAAAACAAATACGATTATCCTCCACCAGTAGATAAGGAGCTATATTTTGGCTCAAATGCGCTTGTATCTTTTGATGAGGATGGTGTTCCACAGGACCTTACAAAAAAGCAGTGGGAAAAGATATACGAAAATCTATTTGGTGGATTTGAGGATTTGAATAATTCGGAAGAAGAAAGCAGTGATGAAAATGATGTGTATAATGAATTGGAAAAGACGAAATCTGGATATGCAAAAGACAATTTTGTGGTAGATGATGATGAAGATATGGATGATGATTATCAATGTGAGAGTGAGCTCGACGAAGAAGAATATATTTAACCCACAGGATTGTCAAACTAATTTGAAGGTATAGTAGTAATTACACAGATATGTTTTTTTTTCGTAGTTTTGTGCGAATTTACACCTTCAAATGTGTATCAGTTACCATGAGTATAAAATTGATTGAACCCTTTAAAATAACAATAAATAAATATAAATTATTAGTATTAGTAATACACATATGAACGGTCTCACCATCAAATCTCCAACACAGTTCAGAAAGAATATTGTAGATAAACTCAATAGGTTAATTGACGATGAATCTAAATGTATAAATATGGAAAAAGGTATTTACAATTCGTGTATCAAGGAAGGTAAAATCAGAAAGATTATAAATAAGTGGGAAAATAAACAGTTTGAAACTCTATATGTGAGTAAATTATGGTCTGTATTGTCAAATTTGAAAAATAGTGAGCTTATCCAACAAATTAAAAACAATGAGATACTACCTCAAAACGTTGCCTTTATGACACATCAAGAAATGAATCCAAAACAGTGGAAAGATATGATTGAACGTAAAATACGAAGGGACGAAAGCAAATATTCTACAAATTTGGAAGCATCCACAGACATGTTTACGTGTAGGAAATGTAAATCAAAGAAATGCACGTATTATGAACTACAGACACGCAGTGCGGATGAACCTGCGACTATTTTCGTAAGTTGTTTGAACTGTGGTAAAAATTGGAAAATGAACTAATGCCAACTTCATTTATTGTTTCAAATAAAAAACATATTATTTTTTATTTGGATAATTGTGTTTACCAAATTACATAATTTCTAAATCTTTGAGTTTCCAATATTCGCAACTTCCATTTGGAAGTGGACGCTTAATAATAAACGGAATTGCCTTTTGTAAATACTCTTTTTCTGCGATTAAATAGCTATCAATTTCATTTTGTTCTATATGAATAAACGGCTTAGAACCATACTCAAGTTGTTTTGCGCGTTCACCGATAATACGTGCGCGTTCATACTTTGTTAAGAAGGGTACAGTTTTGTGAAGAGGGTCAATAATTGATCCGTTTTCATCACGCACAACAACTGACATTTTATCAATCTCGTCAATATTATGTTGGACGTGTTCCGGATAGTAATTCATAATTGTCTCTTTTGATGTTTCTTTTGTGAACTTTTCAACATAATCTTCATCATCGTCACTATCGGACTCATAAAAGTTGTCATCATCCAGTAGATATAGATTATTACTAAATGATTTATTTTCATTTTTAGTTTCATCTTCATCATCCACAACATCATCATCATCAACATCATCATCATCATCATCATCAACAACATCATCATCAACAACATCATCATCTACAACATCATCAACAACATCATCAACAACATCATCAACAACAACATCATCAACATCATCATCGTCTTCCTTATTTTCATTTTTTGTATCTATTCCTTCGTCGTCGGATTCATTGAAGATATCGGGTTCATCGTCAAACGCACTCATATTTTATTATATTACCTTTATATAAAAAAATATTTCCAAATCAATTTTATTGTAATATTATTTATTCATTTTTCCAAGTATGGTCACAATAAGAGCATAGATATACATATTTCATATTATTATTATCATAACGAATATAAATGACGTCATTTTTATTATTGGGTTTATGTGATTCACATTTATTGTTCGGACAAACAGTATTTTCAAGGTGAGGCAATGTAGGATCAACTTTTGTGAATTCGTTTACAACAATATTATTATTGTCATTGATATAATCAGTAGACGTATTGATAATACATGAACTATGTTGATTCGCACTTTTATCTACATTACCGCAAAACCTGCAATAATGTGTAATATCATTGTGATTAGTTTGATCGATACCCAAATAGAACATATTATCGCATTTATCACAGAATTTCATTATAATATAAATACTCTTGATATTAATTTTTATATATTAATCGTTCAATTTTTTGTTGCCGCAAAAATTGAATCAAAAAAAATCTACTATTGATGTATATACTCCCATTAATATTATTGAAAAAATGTCCATTAACGGACGATTGAAACAATTCCTATTTGCAAACAGTGTAAAAAAAGGGGATACAAGTGTTTCTATAACAAATACACAAATCCCATCAAAAGAAGAAAACATTTTAGGAGGACGTTATAGCATTGAGGGTGATAAATATAATGAATTTTTGAAACTATATAGCAGTGATATATTGAATAAAGGTAAAAATGCATATTTGACAGAAGCTCAATATAAGGAAGGAGGTCCTATTGCAATAGATTTGGATCTTCATTATGAGTCAAATGTCCGAACACGTCAATGTAATAGCAATCATATATCTTTATTTATATCCGTAGTATTGGAAGAGTTGAAATCAATGTATCAGTTTGATGAAGATAATCCATTTTCCGTATATGTAATGTTAAAAGATGGTGTCACTATTATTGAGGAAAAGAACCTGACAAAGGACGGCGTCCATATCTTGATAGGCATTAAATCTGATAAAGTGATAGAAATGTTATTGCGCGATCGCGTACTTCCGAAAATGAATGATATATTTGGTAAATTACCATTGGTAAATAGCATGGAAGATGTATATGATAAGAGCGTAAGTTCTGGAAATGCGCCTTGGCAATTGTACGGATGTAAGAAACCGAATTCTATTGGTCCATATTTGTTGAAGAATGTATATGAAGTAACTTACGATGACGATGATGGCGAAATGGCAATGGAAGAATGTGATATTACCCGCTTTAATATTACTGAAAATATCCATAATCTGTCTGTGCGTAATACTAAGAATCCCGAATTCTTTAAACGACACGAATTTTGTGACGAATACAATAACTATAAACAAATGCTTCAAGGTGGTCGTAATCCAAACATTAATAATTCGCAAATAGTAGTAAATCCATTTATGGAACAAATACGGGGTGACGAACAAAATGCGCTCAGTAGAATTACGACAGCGGATGAATTGGAAATGGTTGTCAAGACGTTTTTGGAAACAACCTGTAATAACGAGCCCATATTGCACGAAGCATATATTTATACAATGGCATTATCAGATAAATACTATGGTAACGGTTCATATGAAAATTGGATCCGTGTATGTTGGGCGTTAAAAAATACTGACCCCCGACTATTGATTGTATGGATAGCATTCAGTGCAAAAGCATCGGGGTTTTCATATTCAACCATTCCAGAGTTGATTGAACGTTGGAATAATGCGTCAACCGGTCATGGTCTTACAATTCGTTCGATTATATATTGGTTGAAAATAGAGAACCCGAATCTACATAATGATTTACTTCATAATGAGGTTATTTCGCCACTAATCAAAATTATTATATATGGTCGCAATAATGCGTTGGAAGAGAAAAGTAATATTCCTGATGATGTATTGGGACAAATTATGTACATCCTTTACAAAGGCGAATTTGTGTGTGCCGGATTAAAGTCAAACCAATGGTTTCGTTTCAAGAATAATCGTTGGGTAGAAGATGAAGAAGGTATATCACTTAGAAGAAAGATCAAAGAACTAGGGAAACATATTGAAAAGTATAAAAATAAAGTAGTTATTAATAATTCAACAGAACGACGTATTGAAGTTCCTGAAGAAGATAAAAATAAACTATCAAACGCAAACAAAGATGTTACTCGTCGTGTAGCGCATGTTGTTAATAAACTAGGCGATACAATTACAAAGAGAAACGTGATGACAGAATCAAAAGAATTGTTCTATGATCCAGATTTTATCAACAATCTAGATACAAATAAACATTTGATTGCGTTCAATAATGGCGTATATGATTTCAAAGAGAAGCAATTCAGGCCAGGCATGCCTATCGACTATATATCATTATCTACGGGCATTGATTACATCCCAATTGATAAGAAAATACATCAACCGATTGTTGATGAGATACATGATTTTATGAGTAAAGTATATCCTGAAAAGGTGTTGCGAAAATATATGTGGGAACATCTTGCGTGTTGTATGACTGGTTGGAACGACCAGCAAACCGCAAACTTTTACTTAGGTATTGGTGCAAATGGTAAATCTGCGGTTCTATCACTAATGTCGCAAGTGTTGGGAGAATATAAATATGATTGTGAATCATCTGTAATTACTGGTGGTCGTGCACGCGTTGGTGGTGTAGCGCCGGAAATTGTAGGTATGAAGGGAAAGCGTCTTGTGGTAATGAATGAGCTTTCAAAGACAGACATTTTAAATGAAGGCGTATTCAAGCAATTGACCGCCGGCAATGATAACGTCCAAGGTCGTGGTCTATATCAAACAAGGGCGGTGATTTTCCAGCCACAACTAAAATTGGCGATTACTACAAATAACCTTCCAAAGGTCAACGCAACAGATAACGGTACTTGGCGTCGTATTCGCATTGTTCCTCACGACGCACTATTTGTAGATAAAGGGAAACTATATAAACAGTTCCCAAAAGAAGATGTTCCGCATCAGTTTGAGAAGGTAGATGAAAAAGATTTGAATGATAGCTTTGGTCGATGGAAGGAAGTAATGGCATCCCTTCTCATTGATATTGCGGTTGAAACACAAGGTAAGGTTAACGACTGTGACGAAGTATTGTCGGCAAGTAATAATTACAAGGAGAGTATGGATCATATTGCTGAATTCATTCGTGATAAGATCAAGCGTGATCCATCATCAAGTGTCATGAAACAGGATGTTTCAACAGAATTCAACTTTTGGTATCAATCCACATATGGACGCAATGGACCATCGGCGATGGATGTATATGATTATTTGGATAAACGATTTGGGCGCAATATCAAGGGTCGTTGGCGTGGCATTGATCTGATACACGGTAATGCAATGAGTGAATCGGACAATGAATATGATTATGAAACAGATGATTCAACTGATATCAATGAAGAACAGTTATAAGTAGAATATCAAAATGTTTTTGGTAATATCATAATTTTTGAAAAATATGATATTTTTTAACGCATTGGTTCTCCTACAGCATTTGAGTATATGAAATTCCATACCTTGTATATACCTTGTTCGAATGAATAAACATAGAAAGGATATATAATAATAGCAATTGTAAACAATATCGTCAAATAACGAGGAATATCACTTATTTTGAATAATATTAAATATATTGTAAATAATGCTATAAACGCATACACGTAGAATAAAAATTGCTGATTAATATACATTATTAATGTATTATGGTCGTTCTTGAATTCCGATTTTCGTTCATATGTCATGTTACTATTTACGTGTTTTTTCATTTCATTGTCTAAGAATTTGTTTTGATTTTCAATATCTAATATTTCTTGATGTTTCATTGCCAAATAACCTTGATATCTATCTCTGGTTGTCATATTTTCAACAATAGAATCTTCTGTAAACTCATCACTTGTATCATTTTCATTTATATCTTCGGGTTTATTCAACGTTTCCTGTAGTAACAAGAAATTATTTTTCATTTCAGTATTCAATTCATTCTTCTTTTTTTCTAATCCGCGAATTTTGTTAATATTTGTTTTGAAATCGCGCTTCTTGGTCTCAATATCTTCATTCAAATCTAATGCCTTGTCGTATAATCCCATGCCTTCATACAGCATATATTGTTTACCGTCATTATAGTTTTCAAAGTTTTCTACATTCATTATTTCACCTTCTTCTATATTATCTTGTACTATATTTTGTTCTGTGTCAATAATGTTTTCGTCTGGAAAAGGATAATCTACATATAATAAGTCATTTAATTCTGATTTCTGTTTTGTTAAACTATTGTATTTATTATCAAGCTTAGCACTTTTATTTTCAATCGCATTTATTTTGCCTTTTTCTTTGACGATTTCTTTGTTATATGCCTTTATATTTTTCTGTAATTTTTTGTATCGGTCGGGCGTATATTCCTTACCATCACATAATGGATTTAAATTTTGCCAACGTCCAACGTGTTTCCAGTGTTGTTGTCCTTCGTCTACTTTGAAAATTCCACCCACTTGTTTTCCAATATCTGGATAACGACGCATATAACACACAGATTCGTCTTTTGAAATTATGCCACTATTAATTCGTTTGTTAATGTTTTTTTGTATATCACCAACGTTTTCTACTTGAGACCGTTTTGATATAATTTCAGGTATAAAAAGTTCATTATTTAATGACGATGGCATATTTCTATCTCTTACAGCTCCTAATACATCATCATATTCTCCAAACTTCAAATATGAATGATGATATCTATTCTTTAATGCAATATTGTTATTATTTCCGCTTATAATTGAAAAGTGTGTCTTTTTTGCAACTCTGGCATTTTTTACACAATCAACATCCAACCGGTTACTTACATACAAATAACAGTTATGTTTATTATTGTATAATGTGGTATACCCATCATTTGTTGAACCAATAATAAACTGTGCGTTTTTTCCCTTCGTCTTATCTTTTACATACCGGTGTCTTTTTGAATTGTACGATACATAATATTCGGGACTGGTATTTAATTTCAATGCAATAGTATCACCCACTTCAACATCTATTTTGGTTTCTTCGCTATTGTTTATACTTGTCATTGTAATCTAATATATAATGACAAAAAATTATGTTTTATTGTAAATATTGAAATTGAAATAATTATATATTTTATATAATATATTGTATCCGAATGTTTGGATCATTCCAATGATAAATGGGTATATTGCTAAAATAAAAACGAATATATACGTATTCACTTTGTTATCTTGATTTATTTTTGATATAAATATAAACGATATAGCAATGAATAATATGAAATATATCCAAACCAAGTAATATTGATTGAATCGTTTCATTCTTATAGAATCATCTTGTAAATAAAATCCTTTTACGTAATTCGTATTTGCGTCGTTCTTTGTATTTTTAATAATAATTTTATCTATGTCGCTGTTCTGTTTTTCTATTTCGCGCATTTTATTTACTGTCTCATCATTAGAAACGTTTTTGATGTCATTTATTATTAGAGTTGTATTTTTTGCATCATCATTTATCTCTTTTAAAAATGCGATATTCTTTTCAATATTAGAAGTTTGTTGTTCTTGACTTGCTAATGCTTGGGCTGCAAAGCGTCTTTGTTCTGTCAAAGCCCCTGTATATTCATTCATACCTGTTACGCCTTCAATAATATAATTACTAAAACCTTCATTTTCTAAAAATAGTTTGGATATATCAAACTCCGGGACAGTATATTGTTTGTCGTATATCTTGTAATTCAAATCATCTATGCTGTTTTTAATATCTTTTATTTGTGTCGTTTTATCTCTGAAATCATTTTGCACGTCTTTACGTTGAGATATAATATCTTTATTTTCCTTCTTTTTTGCATCGCGAATTGCTTGTCGTTCTTCAAAATCATCTTTTGATATTAAATACGGACAACTTTTATCTAAATTTTTATATCTTCCTTTTGTATACCAATGTTCTTTTCCATCATACAAATTATATCTACCTACATCTTTTGCTATATCTGGATAACGACCCAAATAACAAAATGATTCCTCATCTGTTATTGAACTATTTATTTTTGCTTTTAATTTTTTGAGTCTACGGCTATATCTTCTTCCATAAAAATTTTCAAGCATTATTTATATTATGTGGAGAACATTTTTATTGCCATAAATACACCATGATTATATTATGTAAATATAGTAATGATAAATTATACATATTCGAAATTATCAATAGTATTGAATGATTTGTATTGTTTTGAATTAACCGTTTCATTTTTCATTTTGATGGGAGTATAACTATGACGGTATTGCATTTTGAATGAATCTACAGTAGGAGCACCAGTAGCATTATATACGCATCGTCCTGTATCAACGTCCCACGTGGTTGGATTAGTATCATCATCGGGATTACAGCAATCTGAACCTACGCAAAATTTCGGCATCATATTAACCCCACTATAATTGGAGTCACGTTGTTTTTCCAAATCATCAGATGTTAATTTTCTTGGTGGGTTCACATTAATCTTGGAAAAATCCATATGGTCGCGACGCGCAATATCTAGCATTGTGAAGTAAATGAAAAATCCGACTATAGTTATTGACGCAATATACATCAAATCATATACTACTGATGGAATGAAAGTAATAGTCTTACTTACTTGACTAATAACGATGAAGCTGACAAAGAGTAATATAACCGCTACTATTATATAAATGTAATAATTGTATTTTTGACGATAACTTTCATTAAGAGATTGAGCGCGCTTTTGTTCGAAGATAGATGTATCGACCAATTCCTTTTTTTCTTCTAAACGATCTTGTTCTGTATTTATAATATTCGCAAGTGTATTTTGATTTTGGAGTACAATGTCATATGAAGTGTTAATATTAGAATAAGACTTTACAACCTTGTTATACTTGGCAATTAATTCATTTATAGTTGTATCATTGATAGTGCCAATATTTGTAAACGTAGTATTATTAATATCAATAGTTCCATTAGAATCACCATTGCCTGCCGCGAGTGTTAAACCGGATCCGTCGGTTGTATCTACAATTAGTATATTATTTCCATTCGCATCAGTAAGACTCAAGTTATTAGTACCATTCGTTAAATTATCTTCAATTTGTTTCTTGTACTCACCAATTAATACATTCAAATGATTTTTCATAACGTCTTTGTTTGCGCTCATTATCAAATATTTATATATTATGTAAATATTTATTTTCGTGATAAGACATATAATCCAACACCTAAAACACTCGTTGTAATTAAACCTAATATCCCAATTTGTTTATTTTGTTGAATTAATAATTCAGTATCGTCACTCAATGCTTTTGATACATTATAGCGATCATCTTTGATTGGATGTTCGTTTCCGGGATATAGGTAGTTGCGCTCTAAGTTTTTGGTGTAAAAAAATAATGTTATACTTACATCATTTGCAGTAGTTAAAACCATATCTTTTACGTACAATACATCATTCTCAATATAGACGTGACTATATGAATTTTCAGAATATGTTGGACTGGATATTTCAACACTATGATTTTTGGGTTTATAGAATGGTTCAATATCTACTAAATTAATTGAACCGTCATATAATTGCGAACTATTAACTTTAATATTTGCGCCTGTTGTTTCATTCCCTTTATTTGAAAAGGTTACAGATACTCGTGTCATCGTATTATTGTTAACTTCATTCATTTCTCTACGCAATTCCTTGTATTCATGAATATTATCACTCACATTATTTGTAATTTCAATGAATTTTGTTTGTTGATCGTCGAAGTATGAACCAACTGCTTTAACTGCCTGCGTATATTCGTTAGTATTTCCTTCAATTATATTATATTGGTTCAGTTTTGAATTCATCATTATTTCTATGTATATATAAAAATAATGACATTATTTTCTCAACGATAACACACTAATAAATAGCAATGTGATAATCCCAGGGACAATGAGTTCGTTAATATTCTCTCTTCTATTTGAAAAATGTTCGAAGTGTTGTTTTTTATCTCTATTTAACGCATTCATACCTGTATCTATTGAAAATTGTGCGAATGTTGGAGTAATTTTGGATAGTGTGATATTATTTGTACTAACGGAGGTAATCATCAATTTATAATAATTGAATGGTTTTGGATATTCGATAGATTCACTTTCTTGCACCGAACCGGACGTAACATCACGGGTGTATACTATTTCATTGAAATCTGTTTGACTATCACTTCCATAAATAACATATATAAAATCAGGAATAATAGAATTGTTATTATCAGTAGCAGTGTATTCAAACTCTATTTTATTAAGATATGAAAGTTCATTTTGTTCCATTATAACATAAGCACTTCCATTACCCAAATATTTATTCATTCCATCAACATTGGGTCTCGGACAATCACTCAATGGCATTGCACTATCAAATGTAAATGTCTGTGTTTTATTTTTCACCCACCGTCTATTATTTGGAACAATATGTGATATATTAGTATTACACGCGCTAATATCAAATTTATATACATCTATACCATCACTACCCATACCTATTTTAATTTTCTTTGCGTTATTTCCACTATATGTGTCCCCAAAATTAAAAGGAATAGTTGTTTTCTTGCTTTTCTTAAATTTTATATTTGTGGTATCTAATTCTCCTAATTTATTATTATTTTCATCTAATACTTCAATACTTTTAACTTTCTTTGAGCTACTATATTTGCTGTTCGTTGTTGTCAATGAGAGTTCTCCAGAATATGAAATATAGTTCGTATCTATTTCTGTAAAATGGTCCGAATTAAATGTAATATTATTATTAGTTATATTATTACCATCTGGGTCATTTATAATTATTGTCATATATATTTTATACATATATGAAATTTTACATATCCGTAAACATATAATATACTAAAGATGATGCTAAAATGGTTGTGACGATGCCTCCAAACATTGTGCGATCATACCGGCGCTGATTTTCCATATAAATACTGTTTTTATCTTTTTTGAGTTCAGAAATATTTTTATCCAAATCTGCTTGTTGAACGATTATATTGTTATGAATTTTCTTGAGTTCATCTGAATTTGTGGTATTAATGACACTCCCATCAAATCCTTCCATAATCCCGTAATTAGAATAATTTAATTTATTTGAAAATGATTCAAAATTCGTTCTTTTTAATATATTTTTTACATCATTATTCATATTCTGTTTTCCTAATCCGTATACAGTGAAACTTTCTGGACCAGATAATTGCTTATTAGTAACATTGAATTTCAATGTAATATTGTCGTAATCAGTTTCTTGGGCCGTTGGTACTGTTATTGACTTGCCTATATCAATTGTATGACTTCCGTTTTTTATCCATTTATTTGATTTTGTATCAAAAGAAGCATATAGGGTGCCATCATCATTTTTAAATGAACCACGTAAACGTACTAATCTTATACCATTCGTTTTACCCACGTTGAGTTTAATCTTTCTAAATGTCTGACCTACATTCATATTTTCAAAAAATAAAGTAACCATTTTGTCAACTCCTTTATCAAACATTATACCATTTGATGAGGTTGATGAATATTCGTTATTACTGTCATCTATAATCGTAATTTTTTCAATTTGATTAGAAGCGTCATATCTATTATTACCTGCGGTTATAGTAATATCAGCGGTCATATTCCGTTTTGCCATGTCTTTTTTCCCGAATACCACAGTAGGTGTATTAATAATATGCATTGCGTCTTCGTTGATATCATTTCTGAATATATGTAATTCATATTTATTTACAGGAATAGAACCGCTATTTGAAATAGAAAACTGTAATATTGGAATATGGACTCCATTTACGGTGCTTCCTTCAATCGTATTTGATACAATCTCATACACAAATGGGCGAGTTGGGTCATTACTTTCAAAACGTGGCATTGATACATTTTCTATGACTTGGTTATTAATGTCTAACAATTTAAGTGTAATCTCGACGTTGGTTTTATTAAGAATCTGAGTTGCTACATTGGTAGAAGAATCTACATTAAATAATTTCAATTCAAATTTTGGTAAAAAGTAATTGTAATCGGCACATTCATCGGGACGAGTATCTATTGACGTAGCATTGCATTTATTATATAATTCTATAGGCGTTAGTAATTTAAAATCAGCGTTTACAGTTTCTGATGACATCTTAATATATAGAGTATGATAAGATGTTATTTTAACTAAAATATTGTTTAAATATTATACCAGACAAAAATACAATACCTACGGATAGGTTAATTGTATTCATAATTTCTTCGTTATATTCATTATTTGTATCACTGTATTTTTGGAGAGATGTATTATTATTTTCTTTAATATATCTAAACTCTTCAGCTTTATCGCGATTTTCGCATAATCGCAATTTATAACAATTATCTATGTCATTTGTATGTATAGTCGCTTTATTACACGATGCGTCCAAGCTTACGTTTTCGTATAAACCTTGACACCCGTTGGAAATAGAATTTAATGTATGTTGTTCATCAATATAGAAAAAATTAAAAGGATCGTAATTTTTCACACTACTCATATTTGTATTACCATTAGATTTTTATACACACAAACGATAATATTTTGATTCAATGGAAGTAGGACTTGTGCGAATATATTCACAAACTTGTCCCGGGCGCAAACACATTGCTAGTGATTGAGGGTCAAATCGTGATACTTCAGGTAATTGTTTCAGGGTTTTAAGATTGTATTTGATTTTTAGTTGCTCTGTTTCATCATCAGATAATACTCTGGATTTGGGAACCATTGAATGTTCTAAAATATTGAATAATAGACGTTTAATATTATGGACGATGATATACACTCCTTCATTGTCAAATTTATATTTTATGTGGTTAAGTGTATTTTCATTTGGTTCATCCTTGTATACGAGTATAATATCGTCATTTTTGGTAATGATATTCTCCACATCAATAAGATTTTCAATATAATCATCAATGATCTTTGATTTGAGTTGTGTTTTCTTATCGGCAATGTATATAATGGATGCTTTTTTTCCATCATCGCGTTCTAAAAGAATATCCAATTGATTGTTTCCGATCATAGCTTCTACATTGTTTACACTGAAATTTTCATAGTTTTTTGTATTATATCCTTGTGTTTTCATTAAGTCAAGCAAAACAAGGCGAGAACGGTAAATTCGTCGGATATCTTCACTTGAAACATTCATTATAAATGGTGTATATATTATTACTATGAAATAATGATAATATATTTAAATCAATTTTTTCTCTTAAACATTAAACCTTTTTGATAATAATGTTATTCATTCCTTTTCCTCCTATTTTTGATAGGTCTGCTGTCCCCAATGGTGGTTCTTCATTATCGTCTTCTTGTATGTTATCAGTTTCTCCATTCATAAGTCCTAAAGGAATTTTACTTATGGTTTCTTTTATTTCATCAATATTAGTTTCTGTTTGAGAACCTCCAAGATTGAATACTGGAGCGAATTGAATAGAAGGAGTTGAAGTTGTCACAGGTTCTGACCCCCCATTCATTTTTTCTAATCCGGAAATAGGTGTTTGTGATTCATTGTATGGTAATTCTTTCACTTTATAAATATCATTAGGAGTTACAACTTTCACATAATCGTTTTCGTTCAATCCAGAAAAATCTTCAGTCTCCAATGTTATGAATTTATTACCTACGTTTTTAATCATCCATATACGGTTTTGTTTAAAATCGCTCCTAAAATGCACCTTATCTCCATTTGAGTATTCTATCGCTAACTCTGTTTCGTCTGGAGCCCAAGCAGGACTATCTGTTGGTGTAGTAGGATCCCAAGCAGGACTATCTGTTGGTGTAGTAGGATCCCAAGCAGGACTATCTGTTGGTGTAGTAGGAGCCCAAGCAGGACTATCTGTTGGTGTAGTAGGAGCCCAAACAGGACTATCTGTTGGTGGTGTATATGTGGGGGTCATTGGTCCAATATCTGTTGTCATATCTACAATTTTACCAGTTTCTAAAAACTTTTTATATGCATTGTTAATTACAATATTATTTGAATTAGGATATTTCTTTTTATAAATATTTATAAATTGTTCATCTACATCTACTAATGAATCTGGTGTAGGAGGAGTATCGGGACTAGGGGGTGTTTCCGGAATATGAGGTTGTTTATATTTTACGTGTAATAGTTTATCGCTAATTTGTTTTGTTAATTCGGTGATATGGTCTTTCATTTCATCACCTTTACTATTCAATAAATTCTTGATATTCAATGAGTAATTTAAGTTATCCTGTTGTGGGATATTATCATCTGTAATTAATCGCATCTGGACGTTCATTGTTTGCAATTCTTGTAATAATAGTTTAAATGAATATGGAACTTCAATAACACTAAAATCCCTACCGTGTTGTGTGACCTTCTCAACACGCATGTCATTATTTGAGATCGAACCAACAAAATTAATCGGTCCGTCCAAAGCAGGGCTGTAAAATAGTTGTTTATCTTTATTGTATATGGATAACAAACCACTATTGTTACATATTGCGATCTTATATTTGTCTCCGCGTGTCATCATTGAATCTTTAAGGAAAGCGGCCGCACCGTGTGAAATAACACCGTCACGTTCCATCTCACCAATACGTAATCCACCATCATTCGCGCGTCCAGAAACCGCTTGACGTGTTAATACATTACGAGGACCAAGAGAACGAAAGTTAATTTTGTCCTTTACCATATGTTTCAATCTCAAATAATATGTTGGACCCATGAATATTTGACTTTCAACCTGAGTACCATCAAACCCATTATATAAAATATCATTACCCGATGAATGGAAACCTGCTTTATTCAACATTTTACCAAATACGTCTATCTTGGAACCTTCATTAATGAATGAGGTGCTGTCAATAAATCCACCATTCATTGAACCTACTTTACCGGTGATTGTTTCCACAAGTTGTCCGATAGTCATACGAGACGGAATCGCGTGTGGGTTTACAATAATATCGGGTTTCAATCCATCACGTGTAAATGGCATATCTTCTTCTCTAATAACAAGCCCAACAGTCCCCTTTTGACCTGAACGAGACGCAAATTTATCCCCAATATTAGGAATACGCACTTCACGAACGCGCACTTTACATATACGTTGCCCTTCTTCCCCTTCAGTAATAAACACTTTATCAACTACACCCAACTGACCTTTTTTTGTTCCCTTAGACATATCAATCTTTGTATCGGGTTGTTGCGAATTAGATGACGCCATACCAATAAGAATTGTTTTTTCGTTAATGACACTACCTTCTTTGATAACACCATATTCGTCGAGCTTGCTATAATCATACCCCGGTTTCAATCCAATAATTGT
>Ga0213868_10002154_pt1 | contig 18925 bp, 20 predicted proteins | sample PICome_9_FD_160087 | JGI IMG/M metagenome (GOLD analysis project Ga0213868, IMG submission 160087) | Coastal seawater microbial communities near Pivers Island, North Carolina, United States - PICO127 | ecosystem: Environmental > Aquatic > Marine > Coastal | place: USA: North Carolina...
GCGGTCAACGCCACGATCGACGAGATGCTCCGCATCGATGCGCCGGCGCTCGCCGTTGCCGCCGGGGCGAAGCTAGTGACTGCGCTCCTTAAACTTGACGGCGTAGACGGCGTCCGTGGCCATGGGCTGATGCTCGGAGTCGAACTTGCTGACGGAATCGATGCGCGAGTCGCCTACGCGGATCTTCTCGAAGCTGGACTCATTGTGAACGCTGTCAATCCCACCACGATTCGTCTCATCCCGCCACTGAACATCAGCGATGCGGAGGTGGCTGAGGCCGTGGCGATGATCGGAGCCGCGCTTGACGAACAGATCGCAGCTGGCTCATGACCCGCCACCTCATCGACATCGCGGACTTCAGCGCCGCTGAGGTCTCGACGATGCTTGACCTCGCCGAGGTCCCGCTGGCCGACTTGCCTCGGCCGCTCACGGGCCAAGGTGCAGCGCTGATCTTTGAAAAGCCGTCGGCTAGGACTCGGCATTCGATGGAAATGGCGGTCGTCCAGCTCGGTGGCCACCCGGTGTTCACACGCGGCGAAGAAGTCGGATTCGACATACGCGAGCCGGTCGAAGACGTGGCGCGGATCATGGAAGGATTCCACGCGTTGATCGCCGCCCGCGTGTACGACCACTCGACCATCATCCGGCTCGCCGATGTCGCGAACGTGCCCATTGTCAACATGCTCAGCGATCATTCCCATCCGTTGCAGGCCTTCGCTGATGCACTGACGATGCGTCAGCACCTCGGAGACCTCGCAGGCCTAACGGTGGCGTACGTCGGTGATTACAACAACGTCGCTCGATCGCTGGCTGAAATCTCAGCCCGACTGGGGATGCACATCCGCCTCGCTTGCCCGCTCGGCTTCGAAGCCGACGACGCTGAGATTGACCGCATTCTCCTGCTCGGCGCCGCATCACTTGAACAGGGCAACCGACCAATCAAGATGGTTGTCGGGGCTCACGCAGTGCACACCGATACTTGGGTGTCTATGGGTGAAGAAGCGGACAAAGAAGCCAAGCGGCAGAAGTTCGACGGCTTCACTGTGGACGACGCCATGATGGATGCTGCCGGTCCCGCATCAATCTTCATGCATTGCCTGCCGGCCTACCGCGGCTTCGAAGTCACAGCATCGGTCATCGACGGCCCACGCTCAGTCGTGTTTCAGCAGGGGCACAACCGGATGCACGCCGCACGGGGCGCACTTGCGTTCTTGATGGGGGTGGAGACATGACCAGCAAGGTGCAGCGTCAAACCCTCATTGTGCGACTCATCGGCGACCATGAAGTGACGAGCCAACCCGATCTGATCGACCTGCTGGCGGCTGAAGGCATCGACGCCACGCAAGCAACGGTGTCGCGCGACCTCGATGACATCGGCGCAGTCAAGGTACGGGTCCCCGGGGGAAACACGGTGTACGCCATTCCAGAATTTGCACCTGACCGGATTGCACCGGTTGATCAGCTACGGCGCGTGATGGGGGAGTGGGTCGCCGAAGTGGCCGTGTCCGGCAACATTGTGGTGTTACGCACCCCGCCCGGGTGTGCTCACGTCGTGGCCTCAGCGCTCGACCGCAGCCGGCCCGACGGTCTGCTCGGCACCGTGGCTGGTGACGACACGCTGATGTGCATCTCGGTTAACGCCGATGGCACAGATCTCTGCAACGACTTGAAAGACTGCGCTGGACTCGACTGAGTCGACGGCGAACGGCGGACTGAAAGGCCTCCATGGATCTCGATGACAAGAATGAATTCGCGCGCGACGCACACTTGCCGGAACAGGCCAAGACGTTATGGCACGGTCGCTTCACCGGCGGCCCGTCAGAGTCGCTGCTGGCCTACACCGTCAGCCTTCCGTACGACCAGCGAATGTGGCGCGACGACATCGCCGGTTCCAAGGGCCACGTTCGAGGACTTGCCCGCGTAGGGTTGCTGACCGAGGACGAGCGCAACGCGATTCTCGGTGCACTCGACCAAGTCGCTGACGAGATTGAGGGCAGTGGGTTCCATTTTGTCGATAGTGACGAGGACATCCACACCGCCATCGAACGCCGAGTTACCGAGATTGCCGGTGCAGCAGGCGGCAAGCTCCACACCGCCCGAAGCCGAAACGACCAGGTGGCCACCGCCTTTCGGCTTTGGTGTAAGCGCGAACTGAAAGATGTCGCCATCCGCCTCATCGAGATGCAGGAAGCCTTGCTGGACCAAGCGCTTGAGGCAGGCGACGCGTACCTGCCCGGCTACACCCACCTGCAACGCGCCCAACCAGTGTTGCTCTCGCACCATCTGATGGCACACGGGTGGGCGCTGGGCCGTGATGTCAGCCGACTCGTTGACACGTTGCATCGCCTCGACGTGTCACCACTTGGCGCCGGCGCGCTCGCCGGCTCGTCGCTCCCGATCGACCCTGTCGGCAATGCCGCAGACCTCGGTTTTGCCAAGCCATTCGACAACAGCCTCGATGCAGTGAGTGACCGGGATTTCGTGGCCGAGGCCGTATTCAACCTAGCGCTGATCGGCATCCACCTCTCCCGCATCGGAGAGGAGTGGGTGCTCTGGACCTCAGGCGAGTTCGGCTTTGCTCGGCTCGACGACGGCTATGCCACCGGCTCGTCGATGTTGCCCCAGAAGAAGAACCCCGACATCGCGGAATTGGCTCGCGGGAAGAGCGGTCGTCTGATCGGCAATCTGACTGGTTTGTTAGCCACGCTCAAGGGGCTGCCGTTGGCGTACAACCGGGACCTCCAGGAAGATAAGGAGCCGCTGTTCGACTCGGTCGACCAAGTTACGCTCGCGGTCGCCGCATTGACCGGGATGATTGCCACGGCAACATTCAACACCGACGCAATGGCAGCATCCGCTGATGAGGAGACCATGGCTGCGACCGACCTCGCTGAGTTTCTCGTGCGTGACGGTATGCCGTTCCGAGATGCGCACGCTGTCGTCGGTAGCCATGTGCAGGCGTGTCTCGCCGGCAAAGGTCGCTTGGCCGACCTCGTCGCAGCTGACCCAGTACTCGGGCCAGACGCAGCAGCACTAGTCCGTCCGGGCGTGGGTGTCCAGATGCGGACCTCGCGTGGGGCTGCTGGGCCGGCGGCGCGGGACGAGCAGGTGGCGTCATATCGCACCATGCTCGCCGATGAGATCACCGCAATCCGAGACCTCGCTCCGGTCGACTGAGTGCCTGGCCTGGCGCAAACGATCGACCGAGCGTGGTTCAAGCGTGACGCGCCCGAGGTCGCGCCAGACCTGCCTGGGAAACGCCTGGCCGTCGATGTCGCCGGAATCATGTGCAGCGGCCGGATCATTGAGGTCGAGGCCTATATGCCTAATGATCCGGCGAGCCATACGTTCAACGGAGAAACGTCGCGCAACGCGGTGATGTTCGGCCCGGCCGGGCATCTCTACGTCTACCTCAGCTACGGCATCCACCAGTGCGTCAACGTCGTGACAGGTCCGATCGGAAGCAGACAAGCGGTCTTGATCCGTGCCGTCGAGCCCACCGAAGGTTTCGGCGCGATGCGTCGACGGCGTGTGGGACGCTCCGACGCCGACTTGGCCAATGGTCCGGGCAAGCTTTGCCAGGCGTTGGGCATTGGGGCCCATCACGACGGAGCAGACCTGCTTGACGGGCCCGTTGCCATTGTCGACGACGGAAAATCGCCGCCGCTCGTGCCCCGCAGCGGACCACGCGTTGGCATTACCAAGGGCATCGAAACTTCCTGGCGTTTTCGCGTTCCGGCCGGGCCAGCCGACGAGGTCAGTACTGTGGCCCTTCGCTCTCCAGCCTGAGCGGGAGCCGTGACTTTCACGGGGACTGACGCCGGTGTGCCGAAGCACAGGGCGAGCACGGTGGAGCACGGCCGTCTCTTCGTGGCGACTTCGTCGGCAGTAACTTCGCGCTGATGAAGAGCTTTGCAGGCAAGGTTGGAGTCGGCACGGGGGGCGGCACCGGCATGGGCCGAGAGCTGGTGGTCCAACTCGCTGCCGCTGGCGCCCACGTGTCGATGTGTGATCTTTCCGACGAGCGGATGCAAGAAACCGCGACGCTGGCTCGCGCCACGGCGCCGGCTTCCGATATTCGGATCTCGACCCATGTTTGCGACGTGAGCGACGAGGCTGCGATGCTCCTCTTCCGCGACGCTGTACTTGCGGATCACGATACCGAGCACATCAACTTGTTGTTCAACAATGCTGGTCTGAGCGGTGGCGGAAGCGTGGTCACGGACACGCGAGAGAGCTGGGACCGGTGCTTTGATATTTGTTTCAACGGTGTGCGCTGGGGTGTTCTAGCGTTCTTGGATGCGCTGATTGCGTCCGATGAGGGGCACATCGTCAATACCTCCAGCGTGAATGGCTTCTGGGCCTCGATCGGCCCCGACCGGCCGCACACGGCGTACTCTGCAGCGAAGTTCGCCGTGAAGGGCTTTACCGAAGCGTTGATCACCGACATGGCGGTCAACGCTCCACATGTGCTGGTCTCGGTCGTGATGCCCGGGCACATCGGTACGTCGATTGTCCAAAATTCGATGAACTTTGGAACCAGGAACCTCAACGATGAAGAACGTGAACTGATGGCGGTCGCTGATCAGATGTTCCACGACAACGCACCCATGACCGCAGTCGAGGCAGCCACGGTCATCCTCGCTGACGTCCTCGCCGAACGCTGGCGGATTCTTGTCGGTGACGATGCCTACGCCCTCGACAGCGCAGTTCGAGCAAACCCCGAAGCTGCGTACGACAACTCGATGAGCGAAATCTTGTTCGCCGAGCTCAACGCGGCGCGTCGACACTCCAACTACTTTCCGGAGTGACCAGCGAAGCGTGTTATCAGGTCAACGCCAATGCATCCAGAATCCGTGTGGATGACACTGGGCGAGATGGCGGACGGTGCGGATGCCGTCACGCCATGTGGTGAGGAGGAGTTGGGTTTGCTCGTTTTCAGTGATCTCGCAGGGCCAGGGCAGTCCAGCGGTGAGTGCCGGCGCCTCCGCAGCGATCCACGACAGGTTGCCCGTAGCACCGATGTGTTCGAGCTCGTTCATGAATGCGTCGCGATCGCTGTCGTGGAGATAGTTGAGAACCCACGAGTTGGTGACCACCGGGTGGCCCAGCGGGCGGACGCGCTCAAGAGCTTTGGATAATTCAGCCACAAGATCACCCTTCACAATACGAGGAGGATCGATTCTGGCCAGTTCGATGGCGGAGCGAAGATGACGAAAACGTTCGAGTTGGTCTGGCCAGACGCAAGCCTCCAGCCAGCGTGCCTGCTCGGCATTGGTGACATCAATTGGATTTGCGTCGATGCCGAGCCGTCCTGCGATCGTCGGGAGTCCGGCGGGAATCGGCACCGTGCCGCGCGTGGACGTAGTTAGAGAAACGGTCGAACTTGCACCCACCGTTGATGCCAGCGATCCATCTTCGGGCTCGTAAAGATAGGTGAACTTGTCAAGCAAGAGGTTCAATCCGCCGCTTGTACCGACATCAACCATCGTCACGGCTCCAACCTCTTGGGTAATCATGCCGAGCGGTGGGAGGAAGAGGAGGGAACGGCCGACCTCATTCGTCTGGGTTGATCGGGTCGACACCAGCTGCTTGATCTCGTCGAGGTGATCGTGGACGAACGCCGAGAAAGTTGGCATCAACTCGTCATTTTGTGGCAAGCGCGGCACAGATCGGAGGTTCGGATACCAGTCGGCGAGAGGGTGGGTCGGTTCGGCAAGCAACAGCGAGTGGATGCTTGCGAACAGGAGTACCGGAAGTCGTTGACTCGGCGGGGCGTCGAGGAGTATCCGGTAAAGACTCGGGTCCGCTGCAACGCCGGCCGAAAGAGATGCGTAGAGCGGGGCGCGCGGGAGCGAAGTGACCGAGGAATCGTCAAAACGTCGCTTGAGTTCGAACTCGTCACTCGGGTCATCCATAAGGCGAGAGTAACCTTCACCTCGATATGACTCTCGTGAACGGCGACCTAATCGCAGACCTCGAAGCCCGCAACCTCATCCACGATTCGACTGAACGTGACTACCTGCGGACACAGCTCGCCGAAGGTTCGACCGGTGTCTACTACGGATGCGACCCGACGGCGGACAGTCTGCACGTAGGCAACCTCATCGGCTTGGTGGTGCTCCGCCGGTTTCAAGACGCCGGCCATCGGGCAATTGCGTTAGCCGGCGGTGCCACCGGCATGGTCGGTGACCCTGGCGGACGATCCGAAGAGCGGAATCTGCTCGACGAAGAGACATTGACGTACAACGTTGCCAAGATCAAGGAGCAGCTCGGCCGTATTGTTGATCTGACTGACGAGCGGCGCGGCATGCTGGTCGACAACCGCGACTGGACGCAACCGATCACGGTTCTTGACTTTCTCCGTGATGTTGGAAAACACGTCACGGTCAATCAAATGCTGGCTCGCGAGAGCATCAAGGTTCGGATCAACTCCGAGCACGGCATTTCGTTCACCGAGTTCAGCTACATGCTGCTCCAGGCAAACGATTACCTGTGGCTCTACGATCATCTTGGGTGCACAATTCAAGTCGGTGGTTCTGACCAGTGGGGCAACATTATTTCTGGTGTCGACCTCATTCGACGCAAACGTCAAGCACACGTGCATGCCTTCTCTTGGCCACTCCTGACATCCTCTGACGGAACTAAACTCGGTAAGACGACGGGGGCGCGGGTGTGGCTGGATCCGGGCAAGACCACCCCTTACCAGTTTCGTCAGCACTGGATGCAGACAGCAGACGACGACGTTGAGGCGCAGCTCCTGACCTTCTCGCTTCGGCCGGTCGCCGAGATTCGAGCTGTTGTCGCCCGTCACGCAGAGGCACCGCAGTTAAGACTAGGTCAGAAAACGTTGGCTGATGACATGGTCACACTCGTCCACGGAGAGGCAGCTGCAACCGCAGCGAACGAGGCGGCCGACCTGCTATTTAGTAAGGATCCGACCGGAACGTCCGCAGCAGCGTTCGAGACCCTTGCCTGCGAGATCCCGCATAGTCGGATGCGCGTCAGTGAGCTCGATGACACCGTTGGGGTCCTGGTAGCCACGGAGCTCGCACAATCCAACGGCGACGCGCGTCGCACGCTGGCCCAACGAGCTTTCTACGCCAATGGGGTGCAGCTCAGTGAGAAAGACCAGCTCAGTGACCAGACACTGCTCCATGGGCGGTACCTGCTTTTGCGCAAGGGGAAAAAGTCTCACCACCTCGTCGAAATAGATCATTGAGAAAGCCCGTGCCGGATCCCCAAAACACCCAAACAAACGCAAACGTGTGTGGGTCGACGTAGCATCTTGGGCCATGCCTGGTGACCAATCCTCAATTTCCTCGCGCGGCAGCGACAGCGAGTCGGGTTCTGGAGTTGGCAGTCCGAGTTCTGGAAGTTCGTCAGGCAGTTCACGGAACAATGGCGGCCGCAATGGCCGTGGTGGATATGAAGGCGATGCAAATCGATCCGACCGGCGTGATGGTAAAGGCTCCGCTCGCGAAAATCGCTCTAAACAAGAACGACCTCAGCTGACCGAGGCCGATCGCCGCTCGATGGACGTGAAACGTCGACGCGGTCCGAAGCCCGAAATTGACCCTGCCGTAGCAAAGGAACAAGAACGCGCCAAGATCGAGGCTCGTACGACCGAGCAGTGGATCGACGAGGGCTCGGTTCGGGGTTCAGCGAAAAGTGCAACGCAGCGAGCCGGTTCTTCAGGCCGAGCGCCACGCGAGGCGCCTGAACTCGACCCTGTGATTACTGCGCAACTAAACGACGCGCTCGGGGCCCAGCGGGGAGCCCGGTTGTCGGAGCGGCTAGCACAGGCGAGCGAAGCTCTCGACCGGGAGCGTTTCGACGAAGCGAAGCGGATTGCTACGTCTATCGCCAAAGAGGCACCCGGTGTCGCTGCCGCTCACGAAGTCGTCGGCCTAGCGAATTACCGTCTTGGCAGGTACAAACAAGCAGCTGCTTCGCTGGAGATTGCGCATGACCTGCACGAGAACCAAGAGATTTTGCCACCGCTTGCCGACTGCTACCGAGCGCTTGAACGCTGGTCAGCAGTTGAGCGCGTGTGGTTGCTCATTCGCGAGTCCTCACCGCGCCACGAGATCCTGGCTGAGGGCCGGATTGTTGCTGCTGGTGCGCTCGCAGATCGCGGCAATCTTTCAGCCGCAATCGAGATGATGATGCCTGCGACAAAGAAGACCAAGTCGGTCAAGGACCACCATCTCCGCCAGTGGTACGTGCTGGCAGACTTCTACGACCGACTGAATGACCCAATCAAAGCGCGCCGCTGGTTTGCAACAATCGCCGAGATTGACCCCGGGTACGTTGACGTGCAGACCCGCTTGCGTCACATCGGGCGCTAGCGGTCAGGATTGCCGGAGTACCATGCTCTTCTGATGGGGAGTTTGCAATTTCGAGCTGGAACTGTCGCCGTGGTGTCTAATTCCAAGGGTCGCGTCCTGGCGTTTCAGCGCACCGATTATCCCGGCCAGTGGCAATTACCTCAGGGCGGCATTGACAAAGGTGAGTCGGCGGTTGAGGGCGCCTGGCGGGAGTTGAAAGAGGAAACGGGGCTCGGCCGCAAACACGTCCGTCTCGTCGGCGAATATCCAGACTGGACGGTGTACGAGTGGCCTGATGGCGCCAAACGCGGGGCACGTTTGGGGCAAGCTCAGCGTTGGTTTTTCTTTGAGGCCTGGGACGACGAAGTTGAGCCGACACCTGACGGCGTCGAGTTCGATGACTGGAAGTGGGTAAAGGTGCCCTGGCTGGTCGACCAAGTGGTCGAGTTCCGCAAGTCCTCGTATCAGCGCGCTCTCAGCGCACTCTTATGAGCGACCTGTTCGCAGCGGCTGCCGAGGAGACTCGCCGCGTCCGGGCGCCGCTCGCGGCCCGACTTCGGCCGAAGTCGATTGACGACATCGTTGGGCAGGAACACCTGGTCGGGCCAGGTCGACCGCTACGTTGCCTGGTCGAAACCGACCGATTGAATTCAGCGCTGTTGTGGGGTCCACCAGGCACTGGTAAAACTACCCTTGCTCTCGCAGTTGCGGGTTCGACAGAGCGCGCCTTTGAGCAACTCTCCGCTGTCACCGCCGGCGTGAAGGATGTGCGCGAAACCATTGATCGTGCCCGCCATCGTCTCGGAGAACGTGGACAAGGCACCATCCTGTTTCTCGATGAAATCCATCGTTTTTCGAAGGCGCAGCAAGATGCACTACTCCCTGCGGTCGAGGACGGCACACTGACGTTGATAGGGGCAACGACTGAGAATCCATTCTTCGAGGTCAACGCACCACTGCGCAGTCGCTCGACGCTCTTCCGACTCGAACCACTTGATCAGCTGGCTATTAAGCAACTAGTAATGCGGGGCTTGGAAGCAGAAGCAACAACCGCTGCGGGCGATGCTCTGGAGTTGCTTGTTGACCGAGCAGGGGGAGACGGACGCCAGGTCTTGACCTCGCTCGACGTTGCGTGCGCGTTGTCCGATTACACCCATGTCGAGCTTGCTCACGTCGAAGCCGCACTTGGGACCAGCGCATTGCGGTACGGGCGTGATGATCACTACGACGTCGTCAGCGCCTTCATCAAGTCGATGCGTGGAAGTGATCCCGACGCTGCGGTGTATTGGCTGGCACGGATGCTGGAGTCAGGCGAGGACGCCCGATTCATTGCCCGACGCTTAGTCATTTTCGCCAGTGAGGACGTGGGTCTCGCTGACAGCCGAGGTCTCGACGTAGCAGTTGCGGCAGCTCACGCGCTTGAGCACGTAGGGTTGCCGGAGGCGCAGCTCCATTTGGCTCACGCAGCTATTTACCTGGCCGCCGCTCCGAAGAGCAACCGAGCGGCGCTCGCCATCTGGAATGCTCGCGCCGCAGTCCGTGACGGGGACATAGGTGAAGTGCCGTCCCATCTTCGTGATGGCCATTATCAGGGCGCAGCAACGCTGGGCCACGGAGTCGGGTACGAGTATCCTCACGACAGCCCGGCTGGCTGGGTAGACCAGGAATACCTGCCCGAAGGTCAGCGAGGACAGCGCTGGTACGAACCGAGCCAGCACGGTGAGGAACAAGAGATTAGGCAGCGAATGGCAAAATACAGAACTGAACAGTCTCCAAATGGAGTATCAGAATGAGCGCAGCCGACTTGGTGGTGGTGATCGCTGCGTTTGTCCTGATCTGCGGGTTTACGGCGCTGATCGTGGTCTTACTGCGGGTTCATGACACGCTGCGCGATTTGCGCGAAGACGTTGTCGATCTTCGAGCTGAAACCACTCCGCTCTTGCTGGAGATGCGCAACACCACCGACGCAGCACGGGAAACCGTCGATGAGGCCCGCAACGACCTCGAGCGATTCGACAAAGTGCTTGGTTCCGCTGAGGCAATCGGTGACGCCGTTGGGGGCCGAGTGGCGCGCACGGCGTTCTCGTCGCCAGCTATCAAGGCTGCAGGGCTAGCCAAGGGAACGTCTCGAGCATGGAGCCGCCTGCGCGGCAAGCCAATCGAGCGGTCGCTTGTTGGCCCGGACCCCATCGCAACAGGAAACGTGATCGATGTGAGTAATCACAAAGAAAAAGCCCCGGAGCAACGGAGACGGCGAGCATGATGAAGCGAGCAACATGGTTCGTCGGCGGCGTGGCAGCAGGCGTTGCAGGCGCCGGCTACGCGAAGAAGAAGGTCAAAGAAGCAGCCTCAAATGCGGCACCCGCTCAAGTAGCGAAGTCGGCGATGGCCAAAGCTAGGGCAAAGACGCGCGACATTGCTGACGCAGTCCGCGAAGGGCGGGCGGTGATGAATCAGCATGAAGACGAACTCCATGCGAAGCGAGAAGGTCGGCTCGAATCGCTCGAAGACCACGTTGAGCCAGGTGACAAGGTCTTCGTCGATGGTCAGCCCGTCGAAAGTGGTCGAGTCATCGTGATGCGTCAACGAGGCCGCTGAGTCGCGTGACGGCGCTTGAGACATCAATCGACCTTGATGCCGTTGCACGCGCGCTTCGCGTGCGACTACGCGATGACCAGGTCAGGGATTCGCTGACAATGCGCAACCTCTACCGACGCGATGCGTCGAACATGACTGGTCGCGCAGGCATCGTGTGTTTCGCCGAGTCGACCGAGGACGTGCAAGCGTGCGTGCAGGTGGCAGCTGACATGGGCATTCCTTTCATGGCTCGCGGTTCTGGAACTGGGCTCGCCGGTGGGGCGGTGCCACCGCCAGACGCCATCATTATCTCCACCACGAAGATGAACAAGATCCTTTCGGTCGATGAAGTAAATCGAATTGCTTGGGTTGAGCCTGGCGTGCTGAACCTCGATTTATCAAAACAGATCGCCGACCTCGGCGTGCACTTTGCGCCTGATCCGAGCAGCCAGCAGACCTGTTCAATCGGCGGTAACGTCGCGAATAACTCAGGCGGACCCCATTGTCTCGCCGATGGTGTTACCAACGCGCACATCCACGGCGTTGAAGTCGTTCTGCCGGACGGGTCGATCACCATTCTTGGTGGGGAGGAGCCAGAGCCCGACGGACTTGACCTGCGCGGCGTCTTTGTCGGCAGCGAGGGCATGTTCGGCGTTGCAACGAAGATCTGCGTGCGGTTGATGCAGAATCCGCCAGACGTAGCAACAATGCTGATGGACTTCGAATCGGTCGCCGAGGGAGCCAACTTAGTCAGCGACATCATTGCGTCGGGTGTCGTGCCCGCTGCGGTCGAGATGATGGACCAGCTGTGTTTAGTCGCAGTCGAGGAGTTCATTCACGCAGGGCTCCCTGTCGAGAAGGCTGCCGCACTCCTCGTTGAAGTCGTTGGGCCCTCTGCAGGGGTTGCGGCCGACGTTGAGCGCATCTGCCAGCTCGCTTCTGAACGAGGGGTGGGCGCTATCCGAGTAGCGGCAGATGACGCGGAGCGGGCGCTGCTCTGGAAGGGACGGAAGTCCGCGTTCGGCGCCATAGCGAACATCATGCCCAACTACTACCTGCACGACACCGTGGTGCCTCGTCATAAGCTTGCAGAAGTACTCGATCAAATTTACGAGATTGTCAGACGGCACAACTTGCAAGTGTTGAACGTGTTCCACGCCGGTGACGGCAACCTCCATCCGTTGATTCTGTTTGACGGTTCAGTCGAAGGAGTGTTCGAACGAGTTCACGCTGCCGGCCGAGAAATCGTGAAGGCATCCGTCAATGCAGGCGGTGTGCTGAGTGGCGAGCACGGCATCGGGCTTGAAAAGAGGGACCTCATGCCGCTGATGTTCACTGAGACCGACCTCAGTGCGCAAGCTGACCTGCGTCGAGCATTCGACCCGCAGCTGATTTCGAACCCAGACAAGGTCCTGCCAAATCCTGCCACATGTGGCGAAATCCATAGTGCCCCCGAAGGCGCATGGATCTGACACTCGAAGACTTCGCGGCAGAAGTCGGCTCCAGCGGTCCGGTAGCCATTTCTGGGCTCGGGACGCGGTCACGTCCATTGCCGGGTGTCCGAGTAGTTCACGCTCCAAATGGCATCGAGTGGATCGAGCCTGCTGAAATGACGATTTGCTGCGGAGCGGGAACCCCAGTCGACGAGATCGACGCAGCACTAGCTGAACAGGGGCAGCAGGTTGCGGTACAGCCAGGAGGAACCGTCGGGGGGGCGCTGGCCGTCGGTCAGAGCGGGCTCCGCCGGTTGGCTTACGGAGCGATGCGCGACGCGTTGCTTCAGGCCAATTACGTCAATGCTGCTGGCAAGCTCGTCAAAGCCGGAGGGCCGACTGTAAAGAACGTCAGCGGGTTCGATTTATGTCGATTGCTGGTTGGCTCATACGGAACGCTTGGGTTCATCGGCGACGTCATTCTCCGTACGCGACCGAAGGCCTCCTTCGAGCAATGGTTCACCTCTGATCGCGATCCGTGGGAACTGTTGAGCGGACTGTTCCGTCCGACGTCAGTGCTATGGAACGGAGCGACGACCTGGGTGCTGCTTGAAGGTAACGATCGCGACGTGGCCGAGATGGCTGAACGGTTTTCTCTGACCGCAGTTTCAAGCGGTCCGGAGCTCCCTGAAGGCGGCCGTTGGTCGATGGCGCCATCAGAATTAGTATCGCTTCGGGTCGCGTCGCCGGGTTCGTTTGTCGCAGAGATCGGTGTGGGCGTGGTCCACCACACTCGGCCGCGGCCGGTACGACCGCCTGATCTAGTGCAGGCCGATCTGCATGCGCGGATCAAGCAGGAGTTTGATCCGACCGGACGCTTGAACCCCGGAATCGACGCGCTGTCGATCCGCTGAGTCGAATTTAACGTGCCGCGTCCGTTTGTTGATCACCCGGTTGGCGATCTCGCAGCCGCCAGGCTGGTGGCGTCCCAGGCGGCTACGCATTGGGGGCTTGTTGAACCCGTTTTGCTGCGCGCAGGTATGAATGCGATCTACCGCTCCGGCGACGTTGTTCTTCGCGTGAGTGAGCCGAGTGCGCCTGCGGTCGCATCGATCGAACTTGCCGAGATGCTGCTCGACCGTGGTCTGGCTGTAACCCGTCCTATGCGTACTGATGTCGTCGAGTCAAAGGGACTGAGCGCAACAGCGTGGGAATATGTGCCAAAGTCGAACTCTGCCATTGATTGGCAGTCTGTTGGCAAAATGGTGCGGCGCACCCACGACATCGCTGCGTCTGACCTTCCTGTGGCATACCCGCTCCCACGCCCGGCGGACTTCCCGTGGTGGGACTTCGCTGCGCTGCTCGACGATGTTGCTGCGGAACTCGACGAACCGGCGCGAGCGGGAATCGTCGCAGCCATTCACCGGTGGCCGCACTGGACCGATGACGTTAATTCGGTTCTCTGTCATGGTGACGTTCACCCAGGCAACGTGATCATGTCGGAAAGGGGACCGGTCCTAATCGACTGGGACCTACTCTGCCTGGCGCCGCCCGGCTGGGATCACGCGCCGATGATGACCTGGCAAACACGCTGGGGTGGTGAGGCGTCGTGGTACGGCGCTTTCGCGACAGGCTACGGGCGGTCGATGGTCGGTGACCAGCCCGCCGAGGCCTTTGCAGAGCTCCGCCTGGTTGCGGCGACCTTGATGCGACTGAAAGCAGCGATACGCAGTGAGGACGCAATGCCGGAGGCGCAACGCCGACTGGCGTACTGGCGTGGAGATCCCAACGCACCGATGTGGCAAGCTCAGTAGCGTCCGGTTGACTGATCCCTCATGTCTAGCGGTAACTCATCGGACCTGCGTGTGGCGGAATCGCCGACCGGAGCAGGCCGTGGCGTGTTTGCTCGTCGGGTCATCGCAGCTGGTGAAGAGATCGAACGGTGCCCGATGCTGATCGTCGAGGGCGAGCAGGCCGAAGCACTGTCCCTGGGGGCTGACGGATACGTGTTCGGCTGGGGAACAGAATCCACTGCGCTGGCTTTGGGTTACGGATCGCTCTACAACCACAGTTACGCGCCGAACGCCGAAACCCTTGAAACCCCACATGAGCTCGTGATCACAGCGCTGCGGGACATTCACGAGGGCGACGAGATCTTCATCAACTACATGGGGACTGCTCAAGAAGGCGTTTGGTTCGACCCGCTGTGAAACACGCCAGTTGAAACTTGGGCGTCGTTGTCGGTTGAGGTTGGGTATTTAGGGGTGCCTCCACGCCGGGCGGCCGTCGCTACACGCTATTCGGATAATCCACCGGATTCGAGAAGCTGCCGCTACCTGCCGTCTAGCACGAGAGTCACTCCGGTTGGCAAGTAGGGCAGTGGTAGCTCGTTCGGTTTTGAATAGTGAGCAGCTCAATCTTGGTACCGCACCGCAGGCAATGGTGCCGCTTGTAGGCGTAGGTGGCGTCGCCGCGTTTGATGCGGACGCCGTTTGGAATGTCGAGTTCCGATCGTTCGACGGTGACGATGCGACCGTCTTTGACTCCTTTGCGCAGCATTGCGGTGATCGTGACCCAGAGTGCCTCCAACTCGGCGATGTCCAACTTTATGCCTGGGTGGAGCGGGTGTATGCCGCAGACGAAGAGTGCTTCGGCGCGGTACACATTGCCGACTCCAGCGATGACTGACTGATCCATGAGAAGATCGCCGATACCGCGTTTCGACCGTGAGATCTTCTTGAACATCTTTTGTTTGCTCTGGCGCGGTTTGATGGGGTCGGGTCCGAGACGACTCAGAATCTCGGTTCGCACGGAGGGATCATCGATCGAGCAGGCAGTTGGACCCGACAAATCAATCGTTGCTGACTCCGCGACGAGACGCATTCGGACAGCGCCGCGCGGTTCAGGACGACTGTCGCCGGTGTGTACTTTAAATTTGCCGAACAGCCCGAGGTGAACGTGGCCAACTTCGCCCGTCGACCAGTGGTAAAAGAGATGCTTGCCGTGGGGCTCAATCTTGCGGAGAACGGCGCCATCGACACGCTCGGCATCGCCGGAAAAACGTCCTTGGGGACTGGTGACGCGCAAGGCCCGACCACTGAGCAGCTTTCCGTGGTCTCTGGCAATCTTGTGAATGGTGTGTCCTTCTGGCACGAAGGGCATCGTACGGGTCGCCCGGTCCGCGTACGCTGTTGTCGTGCTCCATGGCGTGTTGAATCTTGACCCCGGCAAGTTGGCGACGTGTGTCTCGTGCGGGCTCTGCCTTCCGCACTGTCCAACTTTTCGAGTTTCTGGTGAGGAGGCGTATTCGCCGCGAGGGCGCATCGACGCAATGCGCGCGGTTGAGTCGGGTCAACTTCCGATCGACGAGACTTTCGTGGACTTCATGAAGACATGCGTGCAATGTCGAGGGTGTGAGCCGGCATGTCCGAGCGGTGTGCAATTCGGAGCATTGATGGAAGGCTCAAGGTCAGCGCTGGCGTCGTCGAAGCGCATCACTCCGTGGTGGCAACGCATTGGATTTAAGGTGCTTCCGCGCCATCGATTGTTACTTGTTGGGTCGTCCTTGCTGGCTGTCGCGCAGCGGTTGCGGCTCGTGCCTCGAAGGCTTGGACTGACAGCATTACCCATACGAAGGCCAGCCCGCTTGGCGGCAACCGGGAACGATGTGTGGTTGTTCACTGGTTGTGTGATGGATGCGTGGCAGCGTCAGACGCACGTCAACACAGCGAAGCTCATCACTGCAGTTGGCGAGAGCTATGCGATCCCATCTGACGGTGGCGGATGTTGTGGGGCGCTTCATGTGCACGCCGGACTTGAGAACGAGACGCGTCGGTTGGTCGTCGACGTGATGGCGTCCATGCCAGGTGACGCTCCGATTGTTGTCAACTCGGCAGGCTGCGGGGCAGCAATGAAAGATTACGGGCATTTCATTGGCTCCGCTGATGCGGTGGCTTTCAGTTCGCGGGTGCTCGATGTGAACGAATACCTGGCCGAGCGGGTCGATCGCCTTCCACCGATGGCAAGGCCCCAACCGACAGTGATCGTGCAGGACCCATGCCATTTACGTCACGTGCAGCGCGTAATCGACCCGGTCCGCACCCTGCTGGAGCATGTGGCGTCGGTCGTCGAACTCGATGACGATGGTTTGTGCTGTGGTGCAGGTGGGGCCTACTCAGCGTTGCAGCCCGATCTTGCCGGCCAGATTCGGGAACGGAAAATCTCGTCAATCGCCCGTGCTGTCAGCCGCAGTGATGCGTCGCTGGTCGCGAGCGCCAACCCTGGCTGCTCAATGCACTTGAGCTATGTGCTCGGCGACAACCTTGAGGTCCGTCACCCCGTCGACATCGTGGCCGACGCATTGGGTCTCTGAAGTGGCGAATTATGGCGACTTTGCACATCGGCTGACGGCGATCGGCGCCGACATCGATGAGATCGCCTTCGACGCACTGCGTGAAGCCGTGGCTGACGGAGAGGTGCAACGCCCCATCGACGATAAAAAGTTGATGCAGGCACGTCGCGCGATCGAAAAAGCCGCAGGAATTCTGCGTCAACTCGATGCTGACGACTCAGACAACTGGTGACCGAAGTAGGCATCGCGCATCTCTGCAAGCGCAGCGGTGGCAATTTTCAGGTTCAGCATGTCAGGCTCATCGATGATGAGACCGAGAGCTTCGGAAACCAACTCTGTTGCAAGTCGAACAGATCCAGAAACCCCGAGTTCTTCGACGATGTCTCGAGCGCGAGCCTCGGCAGATTCAGATACACCTGATGCCATGAACGATGGATTCCATGGCTCGAAGAAACTGGGCGCCGTCCTCGGCTTACTAGCGACCGCTGCGGGCCTAGCCGCCGCCGAGTTGGTCGTCGGCCTTGTGCAGGGATCCTCGTCACCGGTGGTGCCCGTTGGTCAGGAATTCATCGACTGGACGCCGACGTGGTTGAAGAACTGGGCGATCGAGCAGTTCGGAACCAGCGACAAGGCTGTTCTCGTATCAGGCGCCCTGATCGTGGTGCTCGGACTTGGCGTGATCGTCGGCATCTTGATGATGCGTGGTGAGCGAGTAGGTGCCTTTGCGCTGACCGGAGCCATTGGGATCCTCGGTGTCTGGGCCGTGTTGATCCGGCCTGACCCGACAATTGACAAGCTCTTACCGACCATCGCAGGCACGAGTGTCTCTATCGCTGTGCTCTGGTGGCTTGGCCCGAAACCTCAAATGTCGGAGCAAGATGGCCGTCGCGTGATGATGGGCGTCGACCGACGTCAGTTCCTTACCGGAGCGGTCACCGTAGGGTCCGCAGCAGCGGTGACAGGAGGCGTAGGACGAATCTTGCAGCAGAGCTTCGAAGTCAACGAGGAGCGCGCAAACCTGGTGATTCCTGATGTCGACAACGCAGCACAAGCCGTCCGCGGCGATTTTGAGTTAGGGGTCGGAGGCATCGAATCCTTTGTCGTGCCCAACGACAACTTTTACCGAATTGATACAGCGCTCGTCGTGCCACAGGTCCGAGTCGACACCTGGAAGCTGCAGATCAGCGGCCTTGTGGACAACCCAATCGAGCTGACATTTGACGATTTGCTAGCTCGCGAGCAGATCGAACGCCTTATCACGCTGTCATGTGTGTCGAATCCAGTCGGTGGTGATCTGGTCGGCAACGCACTTTGGCAGGGCGTATTACTGAAAGACATCCTTGACGAGGCAGGTGTGCAGCCGGCTGCCGAGCAAGTGGTCAGTCGCTCGATCGATGGCTGGACTTGCGGAAGTCCTCTCGAATCAATCATGGATGGCCGTGACGCCATGTTGGCAATTGCCATGAACGGTGAACCACTCCCGGCCCAGCACGGCTACCCCGTCCGGATTGTCGTGCCCGGCTTATTTGGTTACGTCTCAGCAACCAAATGGGTGACGGACATCCGCCTGACTCGCTGGGACGAGTTTGATGCTTATTGGATCCCGCGCGGCTGGTCGAAGCTCGGACCGGTCAAAACTATGGCGCGAATCGACACGCCCCGCAGTGGTTCGAAAAGGACTGGCGAAGTTGTGATCGGCGGTGTCGCCTGGGCAGTGCACCGCGGTGTTTCGAAGGTGCAAATCCGCGTCGACGAAGGCGAGTGGCGCGACACCGAGATGGCTTCGGTGCCCTCTAATGATACCTGGGTGCAATGGGCGTATCGATTGAACGATGTCGAACCGCGCAGTCACACGATCGAAGCGCGCGCCTTCGACGGAATGGGCGAACCGCAGCCGTCAGAGCCGGCAGCCGTCGCCCCAAACGGTGCCCAGGGTTATCACCGCATCTCGCTTACCGTCGAGAGTTAGTCAAAGCAGCGTCGAATTCAGCTGCGGAGTTCCGCGGCCTTGTCCTTGAGGGCTTCGATCAACTCATCGAATGCACTTATGAAGCTCGCCACACCCTCACGTTCGAGTTGATCGGCGACGTCGTCCATGTCAACGCCTAATGAGGGAAGTGCGGCCCAGACTGCTTCGGACTCATCCACGCCGGCATCGACGCGGCGTGCGACGGTGCCGTGATCGGCGAAAGCTTCGAGGGTTGGCTCGGGCAGCGTGTTGACGATGTCGGGGC
>Ga0213868_10002158_pt1 | contig 18912 bp, 14 predicted proteins | sample PICome_9_FD_160087 | JGI IMG/M metagenome (GOLD analysis project Ga0213868, IMG submission 160087) | Coastal seawater microbial communities near Pivers Island, North Carolina, United States - PICO127 | ecosystem: Environmental > Aquatic > Marine > Coastal | place: USA: North Carolina...
TAAATCTTGAGTCACCATGTAGAAATTTAATTCCCACTGTGGAGCATACTGGCGGCTACAGGATACCGCTGCGTGGGAATTCATTAGCCTCTAATCTTGTAAGCATTGTTTCTCGTAAATGTTTGATGCCAAAGCATTCTTTATCCTTCTTAGCCAGAAGCTGTCTCGTGTACAAGAACGTCATCACACTCATCCCCACATCACCTTCCCTCTATTGACTTTAATTTTCGCACCTTGGAAGGAAAAAAAATTCCACACGAACACCACCTCGCACTCATTCCCTCTAGAGGTCCGAACAGTTTCATGTATCGAAGTAAGTTTTGGGTAGTTCCCACTCGGGCTTCTTCTCTTACCATGTATAAGAAGGACACTGCCTCATGTACAACATCACCATCCCTCTATTGTACTTTAATTTTCGCACCTTGGAAGGAAAAAAAATTCCACACGAACACCACCTCGCACTCATTCCCTCTAGAGGTCCGAAGAGTTTCATGTATCGAATTAAGTTTTGGGTATTTCCCACTCGGGCTTCTTCTCTTACCATGTATAAGAAGGACACTGCCTCGTGTACAACATCACCATCCCTCTATTGTACTTTAATTTTCGCACCTTGGAAGGAAAAAAAAATTCCACACGAACACCACCTCGCACTCATTCCCTCTAGAGGTCGGAACAGTCTCATGTATCGAAGTAAGTTTTGGGTAGTTCCCACTCAGGTTTCTTCTCTGACCATGTATTGTTAGGGAATTTGATCATGTTGCCAATTCGTGTCATGAGTGCCTCCCTGTCTGGTATTAGATTTTGTTCCATAGCAGTCTTGTACGTTGTGTTGAGGATCCTATTCGCCATTTCCTCGTTGTATGTCTCTGCCGTGTGCTCAGCTCTCTTCTGAAGGTGCTCTACCCACCTCTCCCGCTTGATTACCGCCTCGCACAGTTGGCCATTCATCTTTTTGGTACAGTTGAGAATCCTGTCAATGGAAATGTTTGGACCAGTCCAATGAATGGCGCTGTCCTGGGGATGATCGCCCCACTCTCCTCCCCTGCTACCGAGTGCCTTTCCCCTGCTGGTTGCGACGTAAAGTGTGCCGCAGCAGTTCTGGATCTCCCACTTTATGTCCGAAGGGTCCATGATCATTCGATTCCATCTATCGCCCACACTGAAGCCGGCCTCCAGCCCTTGGCAGCGATGGATTGTCACTGCATATGCCAATTTCATCGGCATGAATGTCGCGGTGCAGCAGCCCCTATCGCATCTAAGAACGAATGGTGTTATCGGCACATGCTGAGTGGAAGCGGATGAGTGGCCGAGGTAAGGTGACAGAGTGAGACGAAAGTTTGGGTAGGCAGATGACACAAAATCTATCAATCACACTCACTGTTGGATTGTTCCTGTCCCAAACTGGCACCCCAGAAGGTGGCTTGAACGAGGGTATGTCAACGACTACATACTTGGGTAGGTGGTCCCTTCTTTCACTGTTCGGCCCCACTGACTTGTCATACACTATCTCCACGACTCTCCCGATGGCACCAACAAACAGTCCAGCATTTGGCTCTATATTAGCTGTTTCGAGGCATACTTGTGCTCCGACGCAAATATCCAAGTCAAATATTACATTCTTCCCGTAAAAGTGACTGGTATGTGCGGTTGATCCTGCGTGAGAACTGTCAAAAACACACGACAGCCTTGCAACTGGTGTTTTGTTGCTCTTGTGTGTTTTCACAAGCATCTCTGTATTCTTCTGGTGCATGGCATCCCGCTTTGCAAAAGCCCACAAGCATCGCGGATCCTGCTCGAGTTCTTCGACAAACTTGGCAGGGTAATTGCTCAAATGAAGATCCATCAACCTCTCTGCATCCTCCTCAGTTGGTTCGCCAACACGCAATCTGCTCATCAACTCATTATCCTCGGGTTTCGACGCCCTGAAATTCTTGGTCAGCATGAATACTTTCTGAGTCATCATTTCTGTCAGTATTTTTACGCCCTCGTAGTCACAGATCTGCCCATTCTTGCTCCTGTACGTTGTTGGCTGGGGAGATTTGTTGCAGTAGTACTTCGTGAAGCCGTTAATGGCTCCATTTTTGTCAGTTGGGGGGAGCTGGTAGTCATCACCAAAGAATAGACCCACAGGAACGCCCCCCCACCTCTCCCTTGAATTGTGACCATTATACACGCACTCCCTCACATGCTCTTCCGCACCAAAGACAACCTGTGAATTCAGCATGCTGCGTTCGTCCAACATGAGCACCAGCAGCTCCGTCAATTTCTCGTTCAGGACTGATCTCTTTTGCTCGTTCAGTGATTTCCAAGGCACTTGTACATTGATGTCCAGGAGCTTGTGGAGAGTGCACCCACCAACATTATAGGCAGCGCTTCCTGATGGTGCCGCCACCTTTACCGAGCCGTTGCAGTTAGTGAGCTTGCGTATGATGGTGATGATTGTGTTAATAATCAGTGACTTGCCACACCCGCCACACCCTACCACTGTTGCCCGCAATGGCTCATAATCTTCATCGTTTGTCAGGAACTTCACTACTGTATCTATTACGGCAAGGACGATTATTTTCTGCTCGTCAGAGAGAATGTCCAACGAGTAGTTGCTCCCGTCCGACCTAAGCGGTATGGATAAGTTGTTTGCATTGGTGATTTCCAATTGTTTGCAGTCATCACGAAGCTGTTGTGTGTACACATCCCCATCAACTGTAGTATCACGCTCTCCTTCAAACGATGATACGCTCCAATCATGATCAATTCCTCTGTCGACCTTCTCGCCCTTCAATGAATCTTGCCCATTTCTCCCATCGTCCAGGAAGGTGGAATTCTTCCATTGCAAATACTGCTCCGCATCGTGCTGGTCTAATTCGTCCAAGTCCACGTCTGCATCCAGCACCCCCTGTTTTGCAACCACCTCGATGCGTTTTTCTTGTGCGTACCTCACTGCTCGCATGTACTCTGTCCACACGTTGGTTGGCACGTCTTTATCCTCCAGCATCTTCTTGAAAGTGTTGATAGTTGCCTGCTTGTCTCGTGTGTCGAGAGGTTTGCGGACGCTCCACGGTTTATGCATTATGAGCATGCCCCTCGCGTAGTTGAAGTCAATTGGATGGCATGGTCGGCAATTCAGGCCGTTGGCAATCAAGATTCGGTCCTTCACCCTCCCGCTATCATCGTCCCTCATGAAGGATTGTTTTATGAATACCTCGTAAAAGTATCGGTCGAGGGAGTAGTGGTCATGTTTAATGTCTCTGTTGCCATAGCAATATACTAAGTCCCTTGGCTTACGCTCAGTTGACTTGCGCAGCTTCATACAGCTTGCAAGTGGTACGTAGTTGATCTCGTCCGAACAAAGTGTCAGGTTCAAACGATCGATCTCGTGCACGGCCTCCTGGATGCTAATCAATCTCTTGCTGGTCATCCAGTTCAATGACATCTTTACCAGCGCATTGACTCCACTGATGTCATCAGAGCTTGAACTGCACGGGCAACAGTGCAAGTGAAAGTCGGGAGCAACAAGTCTCAGTTTAAAATTCTGACAAGGGAGGAAAAAAAAGGTTTGAAAGAGAAAGTCACTCACCTCTCTATGATATTTTGGATGGCTTCCTTCTCCTGCTTCGTGGTGTGGTTTTTCTTGCTAGCATAGGCTACGACGTACTGGCACACGTTCTCAATTTCCGTCATATCTGGCTTATCGGGGTGAGACCTGTAAAGCAGCAGCTGGACGTCACTATTGGCTCTCCATCCATGCAATACTGGCACGCAATGCTGGACAACTTTTTTTGATTTTGTCCTTTTCAGTCGAAAGTGCTCGATGCCCCTCCGATCAACGGCTATAACAGACGTATCTGATAACTCCCGTCCCTCAGTGTCTGCTTTGCCGTACTCTGTCTCCTTTCCGTACTCAAATCGGCATTGTCTTGGTTCTGATTTCACGTTGTCTCCCAGGCAGTAATTGTCACACTTGTGGACCATGCATTCCTGGCATAGCAGCCTGGCGTCCTCTTGGTGGCTCACGCTTTCGCAGAACCGACCTTTCAGGGGAGAGATAGAGTCAGCGGATGTGTCTGTCTTGTGCGCCTCGTCAACTTCAACATCGGATGTCATGTCCAACACGGTTGTTGCATACTTCTCCATTATTTTCGCCTTCTCTTCCTCAGTCTTTGCTCGATAGAAATCATATAGATATGACTTGTTTTTGCCTATGGCGAGTAGGTGTAGATGTATCTGACCCCTGCCAGGGGCAAATTCGACCCTAGCCCAGTAATGCTTGATGCCCAAGGCGGTCTTCACCACGGTATCCAGGAATACCTTTGCTCGTTTCATGAAGAAGTCGTTCACAAACAAGTTGTACCGTTTCGCCGACGCACACATTGCCGCAAAATCATTGTCTAGTAGCTTCTGAGCGTGGCCATGATTGCCAGCCTGGCGCTCCAGGTCCACCATGATCCTCCGAAGATCCGGCCACCAATTCTCGGCACAACTCAGAGTTATGAAGTGGGTTGGCGGCCCGTGCCCCCTCCCTATGTGATAATCGATCCAAGACTCTAGCTCCGCCGTCTTACCCCTCCAGAAGCTGTCGCATCCTCTGATATTCTTTGCAAAGTACTTCAATTTGCCTAGGTAAGAGAAATTCCCCCTCCTCATCTGCTCCTGCAATTGTTCAACCGTTGGTGGATTCCTGCCAAGAAAGTTGTCATTTTTGTAGAAAAAGTTACCCTGCGTGTTGTTTATGTGACGCTGAAGCATGTTGAAGACATACAAGACCAACATTTGATCGTTCAAGAATCGGCCGTCGTGGTAGTGCATCAAGTGTTGAGCCCAATCCACTAAGCTTTTCACCTTGCCTCGTCTAGGATCGTAAGTGTCCCCTATGCCTCCAGGGAACAACCACGGATAGGCGTTCACAAAGATTTGTTCCGTTGAGTCAAATTCACTGTGAGGTCAGCAAAGGCAAAGTGTACATTGTCAGTGTGCACGGGAAAGTGAAATATTAGTCAAGCGTCGTCAGAGGCAATAAAATGATGCAATATCGCCAAGGTGATAAGAAATGGGCACTCACCAGAGCGGCTTTGTGTTATCCACTGGAGGAAAATCAAGCGTGTCAAACTTCTGATTCGATTCCTTCGCTGCTTTTTCCAGTGACCTGATGATGTCACCTTGCTCCTCTGTGGGTACCCTAGTCCTGTCATTGGGATGCACGGTCGAGAAGGACAACTCGTTTTCGTCATCGTTGCCAGCACACTGATTTCCCGAAACTGTCTCTGATGCTTCTTGCACTCCATCACGCCTGCGCTTCTTTGCCTGCAACGTATAACTCTTCTCCGCATCATACACGGTACCATTTTTGATCCAGTCCATATTTGATGAGTTAATTGTGATGTCCTTATACCCGACATGATGCACCTTCAGCCACCTCAACGCATTCAGCACCTTGTCCTTGTTGACCTTAAAGTGCTGTGTATGAATCACCCCCGATGTTCTGTCGCTCAGATTGCGAACAAAAATTACCATGTTGGTCTGTTTTTGCGGCAGCTCTGTGATCATGCTCTCAATGTCTTGAGCGAACGTCACACAGTGACCATATATTCCATACACCCCATTTCTGATATGGTGGGAGGGTATCAGCGGTGAACACCTTCTGATCAGCAGCTTCTCTGCCATCGTCAGCGAATTCAGTACCTCGGGAATATCATACCGTATTAATTTCTCACCATCGTCGTCATATTTGAAGTTCCCATCGTCATCGCGCTCGTACCAGATTGGCTGCAAGTTCTCCTTCAGATACTTATTGTTTTCTTGACATTTGTTCTTCTTGCAGAGACTGCAGACATCATCACCCACGGTAAGACCCTTGGGCAAATCCTTGGCAACGCCCTTGGGGAATATCAGTTTGTTCTCCCTGCAGACACAGCACGTAGATACTTGCAGCGTTCTCATTTTGTATTCGAACTTGATGATCTCTTCTTTGGTGCGCCTGCTGCGATAGGTCTCTCTAGATCTCCCCACCACACCATGGTTGGGATTGTCCATGAACTGGATGTCGACCGACTCTGTTACATCTAGACAGATAGCTCCGCTCTTCTCCCTACGGACCAAGAACCGTCTAAACTCCTTCTCCTCCTTCATGAATTGTCTCTTGCCCCTTTGAAGATGAATTTTTTTCTCGTAAAACTTCTCCACGACACCAAATTGCATCGACATCACATACAACTCATTTATTTTCTGCTTCGCCCGATCGTATTCATTTCCAGGGGCGGCCCAACAGAGATAATTTTCTGTCGGTCTTCTCCTGTCAAGTTTAGTGTCCTCTCTCCTTACACGCTGGCTTCGCACTCTGTCTGAGTCGAGTGTCTGACCACATGACGTTCGTTTGCGCTTATTGGTTGGTGTCCAGCTATTGCTATTGGCATTTGCATCGCAGTTTGATGCTTCGTCATCGTCGGGTTGTGTTGGCGTCGATTGCTGCTCCGTATAAGCGAATGGTGGCGATGCGGCTGCGGCTGTGCTATCATGATCCCAGCTGTACGCCTCTCCCTCTTCCTCTTCCTCGTCATCGGAGAAAACATCCTCGTACGGTGTGATAATGATTATTTTCGTCAGACACTTCCACGCAGGGTTTGGGTTGGGGAGGTGTCCGTCTTGATCCAAATGCTTGATCGACATTCTTCGCACTTGATGGACACCCTTGTGTAAAAAATCACCGTTGTCCAAGCCGATTATATTCTGACTAGTCGAAAGCGCACCGATTGAAGCAATGGTACCCTTCTTCGCAACTGACTTGCGAGACGATTCCCTATATTCGATGACATCGCCAAGTTGGATGAAGGTATTCAGTGTGGTGTTGTTGCTGCTGCTTCTGCCGCCGCTTACCCTGATGGTGTCACCTGATGGGTGTAGATAAAAGAAGGTATGGTAAAAGTGTGTGAGAATTTGAATTTCCGACAAGGGAGGAAAAATAAATGCAAATGTTTCAGACAGATTCAGACAGATTGGAAGTTCGAAGTGCACTCCTTTTTTTTCGGACAAGGGAGGAAAAAAAAACTGCAGTGACAATAGTATGGCAGAATGAAAGAATGAACTCACCATTGCTCTCATAAATCAAAGGTTCGTCTTCGTCATGCATCAATTCATCGCCATTGCTGCCGCAAGACCAGACTGATCCGCTGCAGTCGGATGAGTGACTGTCAGTGGTAAAGGCGACATCATCATCATCATCATCGTCATCATCATCATTGGCTTCCCCATCGGACTCAGAATCATTGAATAAGTTCATCACCGCATCATGGACATCAGCATCAGTTACCGCTGGCGTTTCAGCTGGAGTATCTCGGTGCGAGCGATATTGTTCAGTAATCAAGCCAAGAATGTCGTGTATTTCCACTCTCATCCTTGTTATATCACCTCCCGAAAAATCAAACAGGGAGTCCTCTGACACATAGCACTTCAACTTGTTGTGCACGTCGCTCATGGTGAGGCGTTTCTTCAGAAGCTGAATTGCATTGAAGGCGTAGCGGCATGTGAACATTCCGCAGTCAAAGGAATTGTCTTGGCAAACGACCTGCGGCGTGAGCAAGGGCAGGCATCGATGAGTGAACGGCCGTGATGTTTTATCCAATGAAGTGTTGTAGTGGCGGTCCCATTCAGTATTTAATACAAGCCTGATTGCCCAAGCGATGTCACTCCTATTGTGAGTAGTTTTTCTACCAAGCGAGTCAAAGTGCACCATGCATGAGACCTCATTTGTGTACGAAGCATCGCCCCATCTTTTTGAGGTCTGTTTGATCAGCGACGGATTGTATACTGCCACCAGGCTCCAGTGGTTGACGCCATGAAAGGGAAACAGCAATAACTTCTTGTCGAATATGTTGGTTTTGCGAAGCCAGCGTTTCAAATCGGATGAGTAGCTGTTTAGTAGGACGCTGGAAAGGAAGTGACTCGAAAATACATAAACATGGGAAGCCAAATCGTTGGGAGATTCCGGTATGCCAACCCACTTCATCCAGAAGTTGACAATAGAATCATTTAACCACGTTTCTGGCAATAGCGTTCTGACATCCATACCATTGATGATAATGGGATTTCTCCCGATAGTGTCACGAAGGGAATTCCAGAAATAATTGCCATTACCATTACTACCGTCGCGGTGGTTGCTGATTTCAGTGGAGTGCATGCCACAAGCTAGGAGTTGCGATGGATTGGTCGACAGGAATGGCAATGTGAAACAGTGTTCATTGCCAGTGACGAATGTTCGATAGCCACCAGGTGCGGGACTTGAAGACTTCTGTGCGCCCGCCATGGATTTCGAAGTGTCGGCTACCAATCCTTTGCATAACTGACGAGACTTCGGGGATGATGGATCAGGATCCATCATTTGCAGCCAAAGCATATCAGAAGATGATACCGCAACCTGTATATTGTTATTGGACCCTGTCGGTCTAAAGTCGAACAAGAATGACTCCTCCCCCGCCTCCATTCGATCGATAATTTCATTGGCAATATTTTGGACATCGTGCTGGCTTATGCCATGCCTGCCGTGTCGTATGCGTTTCGTTTTGGCCAAGAACCACGCATTCAAATAAGCAACAATGTGCTTGCGCGCTGAAGATAAATGAACAGATGGGGTGTAATATGGAATCAATAGGAATAAAACAACTAGTGAGCTTAACTGTTTACAAAGCACACGAATAACATGAATCAGAAACCCCATAACAAACTCCAAGAGCAGATTCAATCATTGCAAATCATTAGTCCTCCCCACCACACGTCCACCGATGATTTGAATTGGAACCCGATAAAAGGAGAGCAATTAAATGCTAACACTAACAGGCTCTTCGGTGATCTCATCCCACACCGGGAAACGCCCACATTTGTAAATGAGAGAACGTTCCTCTTCTTTTAGCTCGTCGAAACTATGGTACCCAAGTGAGATCAAGAATTGTTGAATAGTGAAATCACAGAAGTGTTTGTCGAAATGATTCTTGACCTCGACTCTGGCGAATCCATTCTTGAATGTCTCTTCGATGTCCTTCGTGAATAAGCCTTTGAGTTCGCTTGCACTCTTGTATGGAACATTCTTATCCGCTCCCTTTTTGAACTTCCCATCCAGAAACATATTCAACATTCCCGACCCGCTTTCTTCGAGGTTGTTGTAGAGATAGGCGGCTAATACGCTCCCATCACTGCACATGCTCCTAAAGTTGGATTCAAACTTTTTGAGCAAGACCTCAGGGGGAAAGCCAGAGGGATGACACCTGAATTCGCAAATCGGCTTGGACACAGGATAAGGTGCTTGTCCATTGACGATTCGTCCCTTTCGCTGATACTTGTTTTCCCCATGAAATGAACGACGAATGAATTCGTCTTTCCATGTCTTGTAACAAGTAGCAGCCGGCTCAATAGGTGTAGGACCTCCCATGGCAAAGTAGAGTTCGAATGCGGCGTTGAAACTCGGGGCTTTAAAATACCAAAGCTCACTCCCGATGTTGGTGAAACAGCCAATAGAGACCTTTTCGCCAGTGGATCGATCGGTAATACCATGAGTCAGTTCCAGAACAACTTGACTACGCGACTTCGACCTTGTCCCAGATGATGAAGTGTTCTGCCTGATAAGTTGCTCCAATACATGAGGAGAGGATCCCCACCCTCCCTTCGCCTCGCCGCTAACATTAATACCACCACTGTCATTTGCTCCGTGACCCACCACAACAAGTGACGTGGACTTACCTGACACCATATCTTGCTTCTTGTAGGGGTTGATAGTAGTAGCCGTGATAGGAGGTACCACAGAATTGATGGAATCATTTTTTTGCTTCTTTGATGTGGGAGTAACAAATGGATCATGGCGGACTTCGTTACACTGTACTACTTTTCTAAGCCTGGCTGCAGTAGTTGGAATAGCATCGGCAAAATCGATCTCCTCATCGTCATCAGTATCAGACAAACCATAGTCAACAGCACTCGTGGACACAGCAATGTACCCAATGACCGTATTTGAATTAAAGTCAACAACAGCACGCATGATCAAAGACTGTTCATCCATTTTCGTCATTGCCGAAGCAGGCAATGCGCCGTTAAATTGGTGAGTTAACCCCAAGTTCAGGTCATCACTTTCGCTATCGGATTCAATATCCTCCTCGTCATTCTTGGGAAAGTACTCGGATCCTCTATGAAATCGATAATCATTGTACTGTGAGGGATTGATACAAAGCAACCCAACAGATGATTCGCCATTGGCGGGTGGTGAGATGACCATGATTGTCCTGTTGAGAAGTTTCGACAAAGCACATAAAACCATAACTTGCCAGCGAACCGTTCGCACTCCATATTGCTTGCCTCCAAGATAAGCTCCCACCAACTGATTCAATGCATGCTTCTGAGACAGTGTTAGAGAAGTACCACTTGTATTTTTGTTGCTTGATTTCTTCATTTCTTTTCTGATCAAACGAAGAAGACCATCAACGGTACCAAGTTTGACATTATTGGGATTGGTGACTTCAAAAAGGCGGACCAAGCACTCAAGAATTCCATTAACACTGCTAGGATTCAATTCAGATACGCCATTCTCATGATAGAACTCCTCACAGCGACGTTGATAGGTCATGGAGCAGCTTGAAGCGTTGCGGATTTTCGAAGGGTGGCAACTATACTCGGGCTCAAATACTGGCTCATCCTCATCGCTGTCATCAAACTCGTCACCTCCAGTATCAGCTCCACCATTGCCAACACCAACATTATCATCGCTGTCACTTGCGCTGTCTTCGTACAAAAAAGCTTGTTCCTTAGATTGGGTGCGTTGCTTCCTCTTCCGCTGATTACTGGAAGAGGTCATAGCTTCATCTTCATCGCTGCCATAGCCGGTGCCAGAGAGCATGGTACTTGTCTGCGAGGAGGCAGGCAAAACATTGCCGCTATCCATGATACCCACATCCACATTGGTGCCGTCAATAGTAATCTCCTGGTGATGAAGTTTTGCTTGAGTCAATGAGCGCTTCTTCACTTGATTGGGACCTGGAGGAGATAAGTAGAAATGATCACTGCGCCCACTTCCATCCTTTCGAATGGTTACAAACTTGGTCCATCCCGGACCTATCAAATCGTCACAAGGGATTGCTCTATTGGAGAACAAGAGGAGATCCAATTAATTTTGGACCAAGGGAGGAAAAAAAAAGGTTGAGATTAGTTTTTACCCAAAGGCAAGGGAAAGGAGGGAAAAAAAAAAGACTAGCATTGAGATATGTATCTTACCCATTGGACAGTCTGGAAGACAAGCTACCGCCGCCAACATCAGCTTTGGATGCAGGAACTGCAGCATTGCTTTGAGGAGAGACCGATACCAATGAAGACGAAGAGGACTTTGCCAACTTAGTGGGATCAAATGCACTCGCTTCATTGCTCCTGTCATTTTGGACACAAGATATACGGTGAAAAATGTTGACGGCTGCTTTGATTAGCTCCTTTTTCTTGGTGGGATAAGGCGAGTCGTTGTTACTGAAGCCAAGGCCCTGCAAAATGAACGGGAGATCTTTAGCTGAGTAGCAGCCAAATGCGATCGTGTTGATCTCATCGGTGGTTGAAGGAAGATTGCTCAAGCCACCTACTTTGCCGGCGGCTAAGTCAGTAAGAAATGGCTGAGCGACTGAATTCCACAAAATGCTGGTAACTGGGGGAGCAATAATCTTACTGCGACGAAATCCCTTGCCAGAAGTATTAGCGGAGGAAGACTTGGACGGTTGGCTAACTTTCATACTTGAATGATGGTAAAGGTTGAAAGAGATCAGCAGTGCAGAAAGTAGATTCTACTTTTTATGGAAGGAGATTGAGTTGAGAGTGTGGTGTGTTGATACACAAAATGGAGTACTAGTTCCTATTGCACCAGAGAGCAACTTCAAAGATTTCGAGGAAGATATGGTATTGATTCCACCGTACCAAATGCGTCATTGGCAGAGCATCGAGAAAGGCGAAGATTTGGTCGGCTACAGCAGCTGCAAGTACGACGGCGCTTACGGCATTTCTGCTTCCAAAAGATTTGAAGGAAGTTATGATATTGATTCCGCCGTTAAGAGAGTGTAAGATTCGGGAGCAATAGGTTCAGCAGCTGCCGTAAGATCGGCAGCTGCCACAAGATCCGCAATCTGCCATCTGTCCATTGTTCCGGCACGAGCGCAAGAAATCTGAGTTCCCTGTTTTTGTACGGAACTTCCAAATGGGCGGGATAAATAATATGGATTCCTCTGTAAACGAGCAAGTATGATCACACAAATGCTACAGATTGACATGCAGCGATTCGCGCAAGAGAATCATAAATTCATCGAGGAATAGACGAGACAGCCATTCAGTCAATAGCCAACAATGTCAAGCACTGCCCAACTAAAAGAACCCGTCGTATCCGCTGGAGCAACCGCCAATGATGATGTCGACGGCCAAATTCATCCCGTCCCCTTACCAGTTGCTGCAACTGATAAAGCGTCAGCTGTAGTTGTAGCGAATGTCGAGGAGGAAACTCCAGTCGCAAACGAAGTCACTCTATCCAAAACCGACAACCCCGGGGAGCACACCACCAGTGCAAACGTTGCTGGGACGGTTCCAAAAGCAAGCGACAACGGAATGGTCCGCCATCATCACGGACTCAAGATACATGCGTCGACACTGATGTTGTTCACATTGCTCGACAACAATGGCAAAGTAGTTGCACTCGATGTAAATGCCAACTCAGTGAGTGTTGACATTTCAAGCAAGTTACAAAACGCCTTGGCCGGGAATCCTATTCAAGCTGTACAATTAGGCGCTGATACCCTTGATAGCTCTATCATGGCTGCCGTAATAAGTAATAAGCCAAGCACACGAACTGAGTGTGTCAGTGTGACGAATGTAAGTGTCAATAAATGTGTTCTTTTTTTTCATCCAAGGTCGGAAAAAAAAGAAACAACCTGCAAATATTGGTCTGATCCTCTCGCATACCATCACTAACTCACGCAACCTGTACAATGGTCTGATCATCTATCCTATCACTCACTCTAGAACAACACCGACACCATATTGGTAAATGCAATGGTAGGAATGAACAAACAGACACTAGCGACGGGCATGGTTTGTACACCGGCTGAACAGACCGACGACATCAAGAGATTGGGTGATTTGACCAACTCGGAATTGGAGTCACTCTTTCGGTGCAACGTCACAATGGCCGAAGGGAGAAAGCAATTTGTACAAAAGTACAATGAATTGAATTTTGCTGGCAAACTTCAATGGTCACATAAGGATGAAGACACGGTTGCGTCAGGGGATGAATTCGTAGCATTCATGAAATTCAAAGCACGTTTTGATGAAGTTAGCACGTTGATGATCTCGATGATTGAAGGAAATCATAGACTACTATGCATATTCTTCACTTACGCACTGAGAAAAGTGCATAAATTGTCGACTTTGACGACCGATAAAGCCGAAGAAGGTGCGGCCTTGACGGTGGAATATTTACGTAAGAAGGGGGTAGAGATCAATGGAGATGCCCTCGTCGTAGAAGGAAGCACTGGTGTCAGGGATGGTGTGAGAAGGGTGATCAGTGACAGCACTACATTGATGGTGAACCTGAATTTATCAATCCCTACACGTGAGAACTGTGGAAAGCGTCCTGTTGGTACTTTATTGAACGAATGTAGGGGAGAAAGTCGTCATTACGCACTGGCGAAGAGGGAGAGCTCCAGCCAAACCGACTTCATGTATCTTACAGAGGTAATTAATAAGGCAATTCCCCGCAGAACGAACGGTGACGTGAAACAGACTCGGGTAGTAAGTGCACGGAAGTTATCAAACACCTTCAAGATAGAAGGGGTGGAATTCCTCGCCTCCCCCGGCAAAAAGGAAAGAAAGAAATGGGCGGCTAAGTTGGTGAGCTACACCAAAGGAGACTCGGCTAGTTCGTTGACTACTTCTGTCGATAAAATACCCAAAACGTATCCGTTCCGACAAGAATCGTGGGAGCAGATCAAAGCAGGCACGAGTGAAAGTACAGATATGACTGAGCTCAATCTATTCGTTGTTGGAAGAGTCATCCTAGCTTACTGTATGAAAACTTATGGTGGCTCATCGGATGATGCTATTGATGACATGGTTCTGGTCTTCATCGAAAAGAACGTCTATAACTTCAGTGGTGATTGGAGGTGCAACAAAATTCGTAAGATCGGCAGCGATGGAAATAAGGGAGCGGCGGCCGGAGTCTGCGTAATGTCCTTGTACGTTGTCGGAAATGTGTTCAAAGTACAAGAAGACGTTTTGACGGTATTTGATACACTTGGAAGGGGGGAACTGTCACAAACTCATCATTGGAATGGCCTAAGTAAGTGAAAACTGTATGAGTGCTTTAATTTTTCAACATGGGAACAATTTTAAATTTGCTGACTGAAACAATTGTCGCGGTCGTCGTTATACCACAAAGGACTGATGTATGGACTAATGACAGCCTTGACAGAGGTTCAACACAGGGTTTTAAAGAGAGTAATGGGTGAAGTGAATCCCATGGCAGTTGATATGACATTCTATTGGAACATGTTCTTCTTCGGCAACATGAAAATGCTACTTGATGTACTACTCAACTTTGGATATAATCCAATGTTGAAGAGTACTCTCACAAAAGACCAATGTACCGCAGTTAAAGAGTTCCAAGAATATTACTTAGGCGACAAGGATGGGGCATATGAACAAATGAGGATAAGACTTTGGGAGATAGGTGACGCTCAGTGGAGAAAGAAACTGGGAACTATTATTGGATCAGTCCGCGGATGGACTCATCTGTATGAGGCAAAAGGTGGCGACGGCAACTACTCGCAAGTGAACAAAGACGATAAATTGCTTGTCACACTTCTACTATACGTCGTGGACAAAGTAGCAAGTTGGCAAGCCCTAGTTGATGATGAGACCGAGCATAAAGGAAAGGTTCCAATAATAAAAATGGAACGTATGGGATTGTTGATGCACGGGAGAAGATTATTCAATGCTAAAGTCACTACAATGGGGAAGAAAAGGAATGGATTGATGGTGTCGGAAAATGGAGATAGCGATCATTGGGCAGATATAATGACTCCTGAAAAGTTTGTGCCAGTAAGTACTGATCGATGTCCATCATTCGAGAAGGTGGCGGAAATGTTATTTACACCAAAAGAAGGGAAACGAAATGCATTGGATGATGAAAAGAATGGAGGGAAGGGGAAATTTGAGTTGCGTTGGATAGATAACGAGCGGACGAGTGGGGAGAACGGGAAGCGTAAACGAGTGACCGCGGTCAAGTCTGTAGCTAAGAAACACAATCCAAGCGACTGCGATGAAGACGACGACGATGCAAGCGAAAGCGATAATGACGACGACGATGCAAGCGACAAAGATGCAAGCGGCAAAGATGGTACACATGGAGACGACGAAACTGGATCACAGGATACAACATTGGAAGCAACGTCAACACTAAATGAACCAACACCAGCAACTGTTGACAGAAACAAAAGACAGAAGAGAGAAATTGATTTGAGAGGAGTCGCAGCATCAGTGGCACAAAGAGTCATGCGTGACGGGAGCAGCTTTGGAGCCCTCAAGGTAATAACAACAGTGATCGAGGGGGGGAAAGGAGGGCAGTATAGGGAACTGTACAAATTGTTACATATTAAAGGCAATGACCTAGAAAGTCTAAGTCAAGGCACGAATAGCGAAGATGATGGTAGTGACAATGGCAAGGATGAGTAAGTAACAATGTAATAAGATCGATAATATGGGAAGACATCAAGTGAAGACTAACATAGAAATTGTTCATCCAAGCTTAGTTTCAACAGATCGACGGCTATAGATAATGGTATCGAAAGGAGTCCAACAAAGCTTCACTTCTTGACATATATTAAAGGCTACTTGCTAGAAGTTCAAGCGAAGAATTCAGGTTTGAACAAACCGATAACGCTGGAAGAGAGTGAAGACAAGCTCAAGCAAGCAATTGTAGATTGTGATGTAGATAATCATCAAGAACATGAAAACGATTGCAATGAACACCTCAAACATCTGCACTCATGGATGATTGTAAACACTCCACAGATCGTGTTACATGTGATAGTGGAAGAAGAAATTCAGATCGATGAAGAGATGAAGTCACTTGGAATTAAAAGAGTGCCTCCGAACATCATAGAGATAAGAGGATCGAGCAATCTACGAGGAGTAGTAGACGGATGCCATGCCGAAATTGAGCAATTCAGTACCGCATCATCTGGAGAAAGATATAGAGTAGAAGGCTATAGATTATCATCAAATCAAGAAACGCGTGATGTACTGCTTAGTGGGAAGAGTTATTGGGTGTGCGAAAAATGTGACGAAGGAGTCCAATGCATTCGGATACCATGTCCGAAATGTAAAGAAGAAATCTACTTCGTTCCACTGACAATGCCCGAATTTGAAAAATTTGTCAATCAACAACGCCGGTTCAGGAAGGACAATCCAGACGACGACGCCTGGTATTGCCATGGCTGCAATGAAATGGTTGAAACATCGCAAACACCATGTCCAAAATGCGACAAAAAGATTGGAAGTAGGATTCTTGAATGGAATAAAGCCCATCGCTGGTGGTAGCAAAGGAGTACAAAGTTAATTCTCAGATAAATTATCGAACGTGCAATGCTTTGTAATGTTAACACAGTACCGTGAAGTCACCGAAAAAGAAAACGAAGCTCGCAACACTAGCATCATAGCATTACATTGTGAGATATCCAGTGGGTCATCAGCTACATGCGGCCCAATGTAATTGATTGACGACGACTTGCAGACACCCCATAGATTCAATTCAAGGATAACATGAAGGATATCGACTGGTTGAGCAAGGCGTGAAATCATCAAATCCAATAACCTAATATGGTAATCAAGAAAAGAAGCACTGGTGCCATTAGTCAACCCGATGTCAGTGCCAAATCCCCACCGACCCGTAGAAATGAAATGCTTGAATAAATCGAGTATATCACGGAACATACCGTATCCAACAGTGTAAAATGACAGCTCATCACCAGCCAGAGCACACTCCGTTGATGTATTCAACATTGGCAACAGAGGAATAAGGCCATCACAGTCGACATCGTTCAAATTGTAAGCTGATTGAAATGATAGCATCGATACTGCAACCCAACCACTCATAGCGATAACATCCCACAGCCGCCAGAAACTTGAGTCTAGCAAAAACCGGCGCCTGGTGTGCCATTTATTAGACAGGGAGCAAGATATTAACACACCACCTAAATCAAAAAATCTAGGAACACAATAAGACGTTAGCCCTGGCCTACGACACTGGCAGCCTGGCTGATCGGCAGAACTGTATACGTCGACAACAATATCGTGTATGAGCAAGAGTTTAAGGCGAGAAAGCAGCTTATCGACCGAAATAGGCTCCTTGGCTCGGACACGAATATTAACAGTAGAATTCCACGCAACCATTCATTAATTTAACAAGATAAAGGACGGGGTGCAACTGGAATGCTACTGTGTTTATGTAGAAATAAGATTTAAAGGAAAGGGGGGCGGACACGAGAAAAGCTCGCCAAAAAAAACTCCATCCAACGCATGAAATGCATTTACGAGCATACCATCGACAACGACCAACCAAGATGCATGCACCGCTACTGATGAATGGTCAGAACGACGACCTTGCAATGAGTGGGGTAATGGAGACGCTAGTGATGGAGTTACGACAACAGCACGGATTGGCTGACAATTGCTTCGGCGACCGAATAATAGACAAGATTGTTGGGCAATCCAATAACTCAATAGCGAAGGCTAGAACAATTTTGCCACAATACATAGAAAGGACGAAAAACACGTTTCCAGAAGGATTCGATGAATTGATAATACTCAAATACATGGATGATAATGAGAGAAGCGCAGATATGAAAGAAGTGCCCAGAAAACAACAACGACAGCAAGACGAAGTACCCCGAATAGTTGCGTATATGGAGCACACACGATACAGGCCAAGGCTTGACTAGAGAGGCAAATAAAGAGCACCAGGGCCAGCATTATGTAGATGAAGACGCTGCGTGAAAGAATTAATTAACCTGGCCACTTAATAAAAATACTAATATGAATATAATTAACACCACCAATCATTTCCTTTGCATCAGCAGCAGCACCACCACCACCACCACAGGCCGACATTATTGCCCATGTTAGCATTAGCCATGTGGTCATGTTAAAGCTATTTTTATCTGCGATGAATTTGTGTCTAGTGTCTAATGACAGCGAGTGTGCTACCGCTCGGTTGACATGGTGGAGGTGCGCAGCTCAGCAGCAAAGTGTCTTTATGTTGGAGGTTGAGGTACCCAACCAATCAACCCACCTTCATTCCTACCTTTCTCAAATTAGCGCATGCATTTTGCATCTATCAATCGCTCAAGCATCACCCATGTCGTGATCACAATTAGTAGGATCCCAATTACTAACTGTTGGAAGGTCTTCGGAGAGGGGTGGTCTACCTAGTCTAGGTACGACCTGACAAGGGGAGGTCCGGGGGAAAAGAGAAAATTCAGATACAATAAGCCTCAGTATTACGTAAGGGTGATGGATGATGGGTCTTAGAGTATTGCCTACTACACCTACCTTCAAAAGTAACTTTCATCCCTCATTTCCTTGGTCTGACCAAAGGCCAATTTTAATTCTTTGACCAAGTCAGAAAAATAAAATACCAAACAGCTACCACAAGCAGACAATCGAAATACTCATAAAAGCTTACATACTATCTTTGCAGAGCAACTTTATAGACAGTCATAATTCTTAAAATTCAAAAAAAAAATGACTAACACAGCCCATCAGAGCAAAGCCCCGAGGGCCACACTGCAGTACACACATACTTACAGCACACACAGCACTGCAGGGACAGACCAGTTTATATTCGATCTGCTGTAACAAAAG
>Ga0213868_10002159_pt1 | contig 18909 bp, 12 predicted proteins | sample PICome_9_FD_160087 | JGI IMG/M metagenome (GOLD analysis project Ga0213868, IMG submission 160087) | Coastal seawater microbial communities near Pivers Island, North Carolina, United States - PICO127 | ecosystem: Environmental > Aquatic > Marine > Coastal | place: USA: North Carolina...
ACTAAGTAATAATTATGTATTTGTGTGTTTTTAATGACCATCAAATGTCGAGCTTCGCTGGGTTTCGAAAAAAAAACGTGTAGTCAGCAGCGCTCCCTTGACGACATGGATAATGTGACACTGTAGTTTTTTAGGAAAACAAAGTTTTGACTTGTGATGGATCATGTTTCAAAAAGCTCAGATCGTTGTATCCTCCTATATCTCCTTTGACCATATTGTAGATCTTTTCATATGTACCAACAATATTCTCACCCACTTTACTTCTTGCATATTTTCTCAAAACTGGATCCTTTATAGTTTCATACGAAGGCAATGGAGGATTGTACAAAGATTCATAAAATTTTGTCATTGCATTCTGTAACGACACTTGAGATAGACCAGGATGAGATGACATAGTCATTCCATCCGCGAACACAGCTTCCATGCTCTGAATAGCGTTGTCAATGGACGCCAAACCACATTCGTCGAGAATTTGGGATGTATCAATAGTAATTTGAGCATCAATCAGTTCATTTTCCAAGGTTGAGAGTGTCTGATCCCATTTTGAGGCACAATCCGAATTAAGACCGGCTTTTTTCGCGGCATTCAGTGACATTTTAAGTTGGATTGCATCATTAAGCTTGTTGCACGAAGGAAGCGTGTCTTCAAAAATAGTATCACACAGGTATTCTAACGATAGGATAACGTTAGTCTCGCTAGTACCTTCAAGTTCAATGGCGAATCCAGGAGATGCGGATCGGACATCGCATAAACGGGTGACAACAGCTGATGATATCGATGAGTGAGAAATATTCGATGACTGAGCAAAAGAGTCAAGCATAGCACTGTATACTTTTAGTGACGTTCCATAAGCTTGACTTCCTTCTTCCAAACATTCAGCCAGGCATTGGATCAGAGGGCATTTAGAAGCACCTATCTTTTCCCCCGAAAGAGTATCACCTTCTCTAGTTGTGTTTGATTCAATTTTCTGTACAACCTTTTCCATTGCGGAATGATAAAACAGCAAAAGTCCACAAATAGAGTACAGAGATGCAAGGCGCATTCTTGCAGAACTTGCCTCTTCATCCAGGCCCATATCATGAGGATGTTCAGTATCCTCGGCTTCATCTTGTCGGCGAGCAAGAGAATTTATGACTTGTGATACTCGACTTCTTAAAGGTCTTGAAATACCGCTCAATGTATCATTAAAAACGTCCACTGCAGTTAGTTGATCTTCACTTCCATCAACATCGCTATCTTCATCACCGACAAATAACCCCTTCGCCAACTCGCTTTCCACACTCATCGCTCTAAACACAAATGCTAGCATATCTCCAACATAATTCACAGGATCATGAGCTTTCATTTCAATTGGCGGCATACCGTCGTATCCGCTTGTGAGGGCAAGTAGAAATTTCCGAGTGCCCTCCGCCCTTCTACTAGCTGCAATTAGTTCCAATGTATGTTTGTAGTAAGCAGGAACTTGACGCAATACAATAATGGCTCTTTTAACAAAAGGGTGAAGCAGAGCCTCATCCATTCCATCTTCTGTTGACCTTGACGCAGTTGCATTTGAGACCAGTGTTCTCGATGAGGTAGGAACATAACTCAAAGCCGTTGCTGATAATTCCAGACGAGAGTGAAGAAAATGGTACAGCCTCTCGAAGGCTCTTTCCTGTTTAGACGCTAGATTTTGTACCAATCTCATCGCTGATGTGGGACCGAGCTGTGCGTTCGTTGAATCATTGATTTCCTGGTCATCAAAGTTAAATGCTAATGTGGCGGATGAAGATAACTCCTTCCGAATCTTCGATACTCTCTTAAGAGCATCTAGAAAAGCTAATCCATCTTTCAATGATTTTTCTGATTTATATTCATTGGTGGTGGTGCTATTGATCACATCTTCGAAACCGTAATGTTCCAGCAAGGCCGAATCCGTTTCCGATAAATCAAATTTCTCCATAAATTCATTCATAATTCGAAACCGTGCCTCCGCCTCTTTCTTCTCTCTGAATGCTTTCGCAAGCAATTCTGCCAAGTTCCTCTCTTCTTCAAATATATCACCACTTTTGCTCTCATTGGGCACTACTTCTGCAATACTGTCTTTTACTCTATCTGAAATTTCTACGATTTGTTTAATGCTCTTGCGAGTATCTTTCACTACTGAAACTAGTCGTTCCATCTCAGCCTCCAAAGATTTTGCCTGGGAGACAGCATCGAGTTCGATTGCAGTGCGTATCGATCTTGCATCTATTTTTGTTGGTGTTTCGAGCGTAGAGAGTGCAGTCAGGGCGGATGAAAATGAAGGTGTTTGGGTGTTGAGACTAATGACGTTATTGACCTTGTTAGTTAAAATAGCTGATCCAGCTGAAGAGTCATTCACCGATGTGAAACCTGAGGATACATCTTGCGATGCATGAGATGGAGGTGTATCAGAAGTCATGGTGAACGGATAAAGTTAATGATGCATTGATGGATCGAGTTTATTTGTGTGTGTTTGTGTTTTGTGTTCGGCTTTCCAACAGATACCTCGTACCAAACAAAAAAGAAAAATCGCCAAAGTAATAATAGTGGCCAGGATAGATCTTTAGATGAATACAATATGATTTGACATATTATGTACCTTTGTGTCTATTTCTGATTCACAAATGATTCTGTTTCAACATTCTTTTTCTAATTTAGTGAAGATGACTTTTAGATGGCCTAGCTATGAAGAAATCATGGATCGATACCAAGTTGCTGAAAAGGCCAGGATAGAATTAATATCATTATTTCATAATCGATTCATGACGAAGCATATCCGTTGCCTGGATTCGAAGTCGCCTGAGTTCTTAGCTACCTGATTATGCATTCTTACTTATACTTAATCATCTCGGGTTCGTTTAGAGATATCCTCCGAACAAAAGGGAATGAGTTCACAGACTTGGACTAAATTTGATACGTACTTTCCATGGGATACTTGCCGTATAATGTCCTGAGATCTGCGCCCACACAGAGTAAAAGCTATTGAAGCAACATGAACTGCCATAATAACTAATGCATTAGATACATCATGTTCTTCAGATGGGAGATGATCGTGTTCTGCGTCCCTCTGTGCTCTTCCAATACAAGATAGTAACTCTGTCATAATCTTCCCTCCATGCATGCTCATGACTGGATATGATGACATCATGTGAGATATCAGACTAAGCAATGCTGCAAACTGAACTTTTCTTGCAAGCACAGAGGTTGAATCCCAATGAATGAGTGGAAGCAGGACAGTCAGCCCCAAAGTCCCCATTTCCATACCATCTGCGTAAGGTCTCCTAGCTAGCATTTCGGATATAGGTTGAAGTTCACCAAGAAGTGCGGTAATTAAAAGACTTAAAGCATTATTTTCACCACCAGGACCAACATAAGAGTTCTTCTGAATCCAATTCAAACTCTCTTTAGCTGACTCTCTGGAGAGAGATGGTACTTCTTTTTCATTGCAAGTTAATTCAAAAAGTTTCAAACGAGCTCTGGATAGTAAGAAAAGAGACAAAGGATCTTGACATGGACGCCGACCAGATGCCAAAATTTGAACGGTTATTTGAATATTGCTTGCACTGTTGCGATCATCCTTTTCTTTTCCTGCTGAAAGAAAAGACTTTGATGTGCTGTGTTCTAATAAATGAATCAGAACTGCGGCGCCAAGTGACTGATGATAACCCTTAATAGAATCAATAAGAGAGTAGATCACCGGTAGAGTATGACTCCATACTTGAGGAGATACATCTGGTTGCTGAAGAGCAGAGATAATCCGCAAGGAGGATGCGATACGGGCGGGTAGAGCCTCGAATGGCTCTTCTTTGAGAGGATCTTTAATCTTGTGAAATGGTTCCCTTTTGAGCTTTTGGTTCATCGCAGCTAAGCGGAAACTACGATCACTCTGATCTGTCTTATATGACTGTATAATCCCATTGAATGCTATTGACTTGTTTTCACTATACACACTGTGCTGGGTGGCGTTTTTTGTTACATCGAGTCCTTCAAGATCCTTTTGTTCCCATAATCTCCCAAAAAAATTGGCCCTTGCATACTCTGCTACTACCTCCGAACCCAAAGACCGAATAATCACGGATAAAGCACTTGATGCTTTCCGTTCATTGTCGATTTGTATTCCATCATCACTTATCAGAATCTCAGTCACACTTGCTATTTTTCGAAGCAATGATGACCCAGCACGCAGACCTATTCCCATTGTGTGATCCATCCAAGGTGTGCTTATATAGCTGGACTCAGAATGTACATTAAGTATTGGATCTTGAAGAAAGTCCATATCCAACAAGTCTTCTTTTTTGTAAAAACCATGCATCTTTAATATCTGTCCCATATGAGTATCTAATCCTAGCGGCAATATACATCTTTCAGTTGTCATGATTGATTTTAGATTGAAATCTTTGACAACATTCGATGGTAGAATCTCATATACATTGAAAGATTTCGAAGTAAGAAGCGATTCAATAGTTTTGTTGTCATTTTTATCAGCATCTTCACTTATATAAGGTATATCTGAAGCAAAGCTCAAAGCAGCAATCAATATAAAGATCAATGTGCGTTTTAACTTTCTCAATTCATCTTCGTCGTTTAGATATATGTTTTCATTTGTGGAAAGAATCAAATTGAGATGCTCCACAAAATGCCCTGATATCCTCAGTAGAGTTGGAAGTATATTATTACAAATGTCTCGTTCCCGTGATTCATCATCATTACCTTCGATTTCATTTGTCGCCACATTTTGACTTGAATATTTCTGTATTTTGTCAATGGCAGTGAGAGATAAAATATCGCGAGCGATTTCAGACAGTATATTTTGTACAGTTTCCATGCATGATTTGGAAAGATAGGGATCAACATCATTCTCTGATTCAGTGGAATATTTCGATCCCTCCACAACCATTAGTTCATGAATCATCTGTTCATATTCGACTAATACATATGGACATGTGTCTCTATAGCGATTTCTCTTTTCTTCAAAAATAAAACATGTCTTTCGCACAATCTCATAATATGACATAATCAGACCTCTTGATGCTTCAAGATATTCATCAAAATTTCCGAATGAACTTTGTTTTACAGATTGTATACAAAAGCTTGTGATATTGTGCCTACCGATCGGTCTACCGTGAAGAGGATCGTAATACGGAGAATCAGGAATTGCATCGGATAAATGAATAGGATCACTAAAATGTGAAACCAATGTTTTAACGGCCTTCAGGGAACTATCAAATCCCTTCTGTATCTCTTGAATTATCATTTCATATCCAGATTAAAGTGTGATTGGTGGATTGGTGGATGTTTCGATGTGAACTGAATACTGAACATCTACTTTACTTCATGTTAACTGTATTGAGAGTAACTAGTACTTATGACGCCTGGATGCGTCGACGAACGACGAAAAGATACCTCAGATACATCCTACATCTAAACTTCATCCATCGCAACTTAAAAAGTAATTAAGAAAATGCGTATAACGACATTATCTGTCGCTAGTACTCTGATTTCTCTATTCAAGTACTCATCGTCCTTCTCAATCGGTTTCAAAACGTTTCATGGTAAAATGCCAAAGCTTACTACTACAACTACTCGCATGGCTTCTTTCAGTGACGATTTCATCGAAAAACAAAAGGGTGTGAGTGCACAAAAATCAAACACAGTCAAAGGCAAGAGAGAAAGTTTAGAAGAACATCTGACGCATCAAAAAGATGTATTTGATGATATGGCCGATTTTTTTCACTCAGGTGAAGCATCTGCGCCCGAAATCGAGCCAGTTCTTGATTACATTGTCGAAAAAGCTCTTAGACAAATGATGTCGCAGTCGTCTGAGACAAACTTCAAGATTATGGATGTTGGTAGTGGAACAGGTGCCCTCTTTCCTTACTATTTAAATGTTGCTGATACGTTGGGAATACAACTGAACATCACAGGGGTTGATTTAAGTGATAAAATGACTTCTTACGGTCAAGAAAATGCTGAAAAACTCATATCTGATGATACAAGACGGCAGAAACATTTCATTGAATGTATTACAGGAGATTTTATAGAGATTATTATGGGACATAAAAGTAGTCAAAAGGACATTACTGGTTTTAGCACTGGTGTCGTAAATGAGATAACAGGAAAGTATCGAGGAAAATATGACGCGGTTGTCATTAATGCTTGCTTTGCGAACTTTTTCGATCAAGATTCATTGATGAATGCAGCATGTATGGCGTTGAAACCAGGGGGTATTTTAGTTGTGAGTCATCCTCTGGGCTCTTCCTTTATCAAAGATCTGAATCGAAATTCCCCTGATACAGTCCCTTCCCTTCTCCCAAAAGCTGAAGAGTTTGATGATTTAATGAAACCACATGCTCTATCTATAATGGAATTCATAGATGGACCTTTGGATGTCGGAGACCAAAGTATGACAATCTATTATGCTAGTGCAAAAAAGATCCCGTATCGCATGTTAAGATCCATTATTCGCCTCAGAGGGGCCGTCGATTCTGGATACGGTCGTGGTGGTAAGAAGCTAGGGTTCCCAACCGCAAATCTTCCATCGAGTTTATTTGCAAATGCTCTTTCAGAAGTTCCCACTGGCGTGTATATCGGATTCGCCGTCATTGAATGCGATAAACAAGAAAATGGAAGGAGTAAAATTCATAAGGCTGTTGTCAATGTCGGCTACTCACCTACATTTCAAGGTGAAGAAAACAAAGAAAAAATAGTAGAAGCACATCTCATCGTAGAAGATGGTGAAATAAAAGGGGATTTTTATGGGGAAACCATGAGACTGGCTCTTTATGGCTTTTTGAGGCCAGAAATGAAATTTTCATCTTTTCCTGTTCTTGTGAAAGCAATTACTGACGATGTTGCAACAGCGAAAATGAGCCTGGATATGGATGCATTTACAGCTTTGAAAGCAGAAGACCCATTTTTAACCAATTCTACAGTGCCTTGGCTAGGATCATCTGGAGGGAGCGTTGAAGCTAGTTATGAATTTGATGAAGTCATGGTATAATGGATAGTTTCTTATCATTTACTCTACAGTGCACGTTTATCTGACCTTTCGAGAGCACCGTTTCTAATAATTGCCATAATGTCTCTTAATTTCAATCCAAGATCGGGGTTGCTTTCAAAAATTTCCACCACCAATGCACAAGTTCTATTGATAGCAACTCGTGCTGACTTTTCTTCAACACCGAACAGTTCAATACCAAAAATTTCTACCAAGCCAATAAAATTTGATCCATCATAACTGCTTGTGCCCCAGAATCCGTCTTTCCAAATAGGGCACCTTATCTTGGGCTCTCTTAATGCACATTTATCCTCCCTCCAGGTCGTTACTCTTAGCATGTCCCCTAAATTCTCGACTATATATTGTTTTGGATGACCTATCATACGGTTGACTGATTTTTTATCAGTGATGTCTCCATTAGAAACTATTTGTAGTAGACAATCTAACACGGGTTTCAAAATATGATCCAAGGCTCGATGACACTCAGTATTACCCGCATCTACATATACGGCGCCAATTATAGCCTCGACGATATCAGAAAGTGCCTTTGGAGGGTCTGTAAAAATTGAGACCAAACCTCTAAGCAACTAAATCATTATCTATACGACGCATGTGATATCACTTACCTGTGGCCCAAAGCCCTCTACCTTGAAGCCCAAGGCTGTGCTCAAAATCTGCGAATTTCTTTGGAAGAGACGTGTCCATGTGATTCATATATACTTGCAACTTATTCATGGCACAAATATATGCTAATGTTTCATTGCAGACAATAGAAGATTCCATTGTCGCTAATTCGCTAACGCGCATATTTGGAAATTTGTGGAAAATCCAATTCCTTGTGAATAGGCAAAGAACTGCGTCACCTACCCATTCAAGTAGCTGATAACACGGAACTTGCTCGTACACGCAGCTGGGATGGGTGAGAGCCTCTTCAATTAATGAAGGCTGTTTGAATCGAAAACCGCCCAAAAAGCTGGATGCTGCATCTTCAAGTTCTGGCTTTCTTTTGTATTCAGATATTACAGAACCGTAATTGATTTCTTTTGTTAGCGTCATACCAAGTTCAGATGCCACATCATATGCAGCACGGAAGCCGAATCTCACGTAACTCAGGCCGATTACTGATTCGATAACATCTGCACAGGTTTTCGTTCCAGGTTGACTTTGATTTGCTTCACTCAAAATGTGTGTCCCGTCGTTTTGAATTACATGCAATTTAGTCCCTGTCGGAGACCATTGACATCTGTCAAGTGGTCTAAAAAGAATATATTTATCAAAGCCAATACGCTCACATAAACTGCATAGTCTCTTATTTGATCCCAGAGAAGATCTTAACAGACTCAAATCGCCTTCACGTAGACAAGATACCCACTTACATAAATCATAGGAGTATAAGAGCGAGTCAGTATGTATGAGTTTGAGGACTGCATCACCTAACCATTCCAGACGATCATAGCTTCTTTCCCAGTCACAGCTCTTGGTTGTCAACGCTTCCAAAATCTCATCGAAATGATCAACGCCAATCCTTTCAAGAAAAGAACCCAGAATAGGTAGGTGGTCACGGCAACGTTGAACGAATAAAGAAGCGATTACATACCTTTCAATGGAGTATAGTATCTGAGGCAAAAATGTGCAAAGAAAAAATAAACCTGCGTCGGCAATAGGAGCTTCCATACATAGATCCAGAGGAAGCAATGTAGTCGTAAGTCCATCGCAAAGAGAGCGATGATTATCTTGGAAGGTATGTGTCATTTCAGTGTCCTTGAATCGCGACTGATGCACTGTTTTTTGGATTTCTCTACGAATTTTGCTTGGTAAGTACCATTGATGTTGAACAGAAAATAGATATGATGTTTTTTCGATTGGGCATTTTTTGATTTCCTTGAAGTAATCAGCATATGTTCGAACGCTAGCAGTCGTCTCAGGAAAGGGAGCAGTGCACTGTAAACCAGAAGGGCCGTACGATATGTAACTTGCGCAGGTATCTATAACATGTCAGTCGAAAGTGTTCGTATTCTTCACAATGAAAGAGAAAATTGAAACTGGACTCACCATAAGTAGGCACCCATATTCTTGGTTTCTTAAAGCCGTTATTTCCGGAATGTTTTCGAACTGCATCGATTCGTTCTTCTTTCGAACGTTGGAATTCGTTAATGATTGTGATCATCGTGTTCCAATCTATTTCCCTTTGAATGTTTAAACATCCAATGGCTGAAGACGGAAGCACCTCATTTTTACAGGTTTCAGAATCATGTACATAAAATGTAGAGCTGCTTTCTTTTCGCCAGCGAGCATTAAACAGAGCAGTCTGAAATTTAGTGCATAAATCCCATTCTATCTTGTCAAATGTAGTTTTTCTTAACTTTCTAACATGGACACTGATCTCACCAAATTGTTGGTGCACAAATGACATATTGTTCTTTGAGCATACTTCTGGTAGCGGGGAGAGAGTTATGAAGCACAGTGAAATCCCTTCACATCCAAGTACTATCCTATTTTTATCAAATATCATACCATTCTGTTCCAACTCGTAGATAAACACTGAATTTAGTGTCGATGTAGGTTTGGAAGGAGGAGGTAATGTGATCGATGATAACACGACTCCGAGTAGTTTTTTCTGCATGTCTTTCGTTTTGAGTGGCAATAGTCGATCATTAAGGAGGTATAATTGATGCAATCGAATACATGCCATTAAAGATAGAATGCTTTCCTTCTCCTTTCTCCTACAATTCTTATATTTATCTGGAATTTCAACACAACGAACAGAGCTTGGAAGATGTGCAGGTAAGATAAGTCTGTTATTCTCAAAATGTGGAACATGTATCAGAGAGCCCTGCGTATGAAACGGAAATGTATCGCGATCAGGAATACTTAACACGTAACGATTTAACAAGTTCCTGGCAGATTTTAAATTCACTAGTGCGCAACTTGTCCGATATTCTCCTTGTTCAACAGCTGATAGTTCTAAATCATACGTTTCGTGTTTATATGGTCGAAGTTTCAGTTTCTTTTCCGTGAGGGGAATGAAATACTGTGGCCTTGATTCAATGAATTGCTTTACTCTGGTACATGTTACCTGAGCTGCTTTCAAATCAATGTACTGATTAGTTAATATCGGTGACGTGTCCTGGAATACAAAAAATTTTGCATGTTGTTGTCTAGCCCGACCTTTCATTTGCACATATGCCTTAGTTGACTTTATGTTATCAAATGCTACTACAAATGAACAGGATGATATATCTACTCCTTCTTCGACAACTGAAGTCGCAAAAAGCAGGTTGGTACGATTGGTTTTAAGACCATCCAAAACTTTTTCCATGCTAATATTTTTGTGCAGCCAATCATCACCATTTGTGAGATCCATCTCCTTATTTCTATGTAAGAGAGTGTAAGTCAAGCTTGAAAGCGCGCTATTGATTTAATATACACTACATAAATAACTTACGTTCTATCAACGTAGCGGAACAATTGAGTACACTTTCTCACTGCTAGATCACATCGGATGGTTCCGTTTCCTGTATCTACCGCCTCAAAATCAGATCTTTCCTCCTGACCTAGCTCTGTCTCAATCAAGTTCCTCATAGTGAGACCTTTCGGAATGAAATCTTGTAAAGTGCTGTAAATGGAAACATCCTCTATCTCTGTCATGTTCATGTCCTTGATATTAACTGTGTGTATATCCAAATAACCGTCTGATGCCACCCTTGGCACGATAAGAGTTGAATGTGAAAAGGGTGTCTTTGGTCTCCGACAATGTTCGGTATTCTCTACTCGCAACCAGTTCCCAAGTGTTAGTCGTTTCAGCCTAGTTCGAAAGTAATCAGACAAAGCAACCGCGGTTATCCGTTTCTCTACGAAAACTACACCGGTACAGTTTTTAGATTTCTTATATTCGATCATATCCTCAAGTAGTTGTTCTAGGAGTGCAACTTTCTCCGACTTTCCTCCATTTGAGCATTTTCTACTTATATCCTCGCAATAGGTTGATATATGAGTTAAATGATTTATGGCACTGAAATTCATCGCTTGTTAGAAATTGTACGCGCGACTGTAAACATGAATCAAACGCAATGCCTATAATTACCTTTGATATTGCTCCACTGTTTCTCCGTCACTTTTATTCCTACTCAACTCTCTGGCTACAGTATTTGAATATATGGAACATACCATTGGTCCTAATTCTTTGTAAAGATCTATAAATTGGTTGAATTCTTTTTCTCGAGGAGGATGCAGTCCAATATCTACGTGGCTTGGAAACAGAGGGAGGTCAGAGGCGCTCTTATAGTATACGATTCTTTCTTCTGCTTCCTGTTTTTTAAAGTCGACGTTTTTATTCTCGTCCTCAATAAGTTGGGGTATACACACGATAGTGGAGTCCAGAGTCTCTTCCAGCTGTCTAAGCTCTGTGGCTATCTTCTCATCACTTACATCATGTTTAACGCTCATAAGTGGAGATGCAGTCTTAAAACGATTGTTGATGAGAATACTTGGATGTTTAATGGAAAGAGAAAAGGGGGTACAGTACAAATAAAAACAATAACTTACCAAACCTAAAACCCTTGGTCTTGCATGCGCATCTAACGCATAATAAAAATTCTTCATAATTTGGACATACCCATGATCTCCGCGAGCATAATGGCATTCATCCACTATGAGCAAGTTTACTGTATGCATTTGAAATAAATCTCCATAGTGCATGAATAGATCTAGCATTGCGCCATGCGTTGCAACCAATATATTTGCTGTAGCCATCGCCTCTTTAGCCCCTGGTTTTCGAGCGGAGTTGTAGCTAGCTGTAGCTACAGTAAATGGTAGGTTTGCTCTAATGGTTGTAGCATGTTGCGTCGCTAGTGCGACAGATGGAACCAGAAACAAAGTCCGTTTGCCTTCTTGAAACGTATGAGATAAATGACGAATTAGCAATAATGCTATTAACGTTTTACCTTTTCCTGTTTCTAAAGTTACAATAGTATTACGAACTTTTGCCAATTCAAACATCGCAGTTTGATACCATCGTGGATCGCCCCTTACGATTGATTCTTCCTCTAAAGAGTCTGTCGTATCTTCGGCATTATCTATTGGTTCATGAGAATCTGGATTGCATTTGTCTTCGTAGGAAGAACTTCTCAGTTTAATATAGGCGTCGTAGCCTCCTTCAGAGATTGCTTTATGAATGTTTTCAATATTTGACCTTGCTTTATCAGCTATCTGTGCTATTTCACTCGGTGTTGCAGGCAATCTGAATAAAAAGTCTGAGACGTATTCCTTGTCATCATCACTTTCACCTAAATTTTCTTTTTCCAAACGTCGCTTCTTTTGCAGAACTTCACTGCAGTTATCATCCATAATGGAAAGCGATATTATTGGATTATTTCTATTATTATCTTTGTCATTCGACTTGGAGGAAAATAGTGTCGATGCACTCTACTTTTTTCAAATTGGTTGTCAACACAATGTCAACTGTCAACACTTTCAAAGAACTCGTGCCTCGTGCTTCGTGCTCTGCGTACAAGAGGTACAGTACTTACTATGGCCATATTTCACTAACTTCGTCATTTGACTGTTGTACAATAACATGCATGCTCACTAGTTAGAGTGCCAGAGGATCTTGAATATATCTCATATATATATCAAAGGATAGAAAGTGTATTGAAGGTGATGCGAGAGAAAAATACTATCAAATACATTCTGCAATTCATCGCACAAGATCGGAAAAATGGTCCAGGATAGAACCTCGATCTCGACTTCTTTTCACCATGATTGCAACATACATGCTAAAGTAGTAGCATTTTTAATATCTTAGTATTGATATGATCATATTTATATATAAATGTAAAATCAAAGGATAGAAGGTGAATTGAAGGTTATGCAGGAGAAAAATATCGTCATAGGTAGTTCTATCCTGGACAAATTTCATACATTTTGACTCGGGTTAGTGCTTCATATAATAATATCTTCATGACATACCTTCTATTTAATTGTTGGTGTATATGCATAAAAGAATGATGATTGTATGGTGCATGGTGGAAGAAAGTGAATTTATGGATTGGTTTCTTTCGTCGCTCAGTTGAAGATACATACGAAACCAGTTCTATCCTGGACGAATTTATTCGTTGTCAAAATTTCTTGATGTTATACACTGCAATATCTGTATGATCTTAGATACACGCATATCTATCAGTAGATAGTAGAGAGTTTGTGACAGAGGTGAAGGATTGCTACGGAATGAATCGTTCCATCATCATACGACAAAGTTAAAGATACATACGAAACCAGTTCTATCCTGGACGAATTCATTTCTTGTGAAACTTGATCATGCCAAGAAGGAGAATTTTAATATCATATACATTTTGCTTCTTTTCTTACATTTACAGATATATGCTCATATATTAATGAAGTGTACATATTATTATGGCTCGAAAGCGAAGAAAAGTTGTGGATTGGTACTTCGAGACGAAGTCTCCTCTCGATGTTCACTTAGTAGTCTTCAACTTCACAATCAACGATAGGCGCCCTTGATCATTTTGTTTCAATAATATTCCTTTGAAAATATGCAACTGAATTTTATAATGATATTCACAAGTTGATTTATTAAGTACACTGTAGTATATTATTAATACTTCATTCTTAAGACGATTGATTCACAAGTCGTAGGAGGAGGGGATATAATTAGAAGTGTCTTTTTCCTTTCGGTTTCAACCCACTTCTTTAAAAATATGTCGATGCTTTATTCTTCATGATTTTGGTTTGAGTGAGCATTTTGAATTGCGAACAGCTCTCGATGTACTTGATTCCTGTAAACCTCCTGTCGCTGAAGCAAAATAGATGTTTTCCATGTTCCGAAGTATTTCAGTAGTTTCATCTTATTGTTCCATTTTCTTGTATGTTCAATTTTACGACCAACATCCATTACTTTTTTCCATCTCAAAAACAGCAATCTTCTATGATAATACGAGACAGCTATTTGAACTCTTGTTAGAGCTAGAGAGATGTTCTTCGCTGTTTCACTTCGCTCAAAACAGGTTTGTCGAATGATTCTACACCGATTCACATATCGTTTCCATACCGCAAATATTCGACTGCAAACAAGACGCTGATGGGATACCTTGATAACCATTCCGAGTGATAAATATCTTGTAGTGATGACTGCTTGTCGGTGCCAACGCAAAAGTGCCCTATGAACTTTCCAATACAACATTCTGTATTGTAAAATTTGTCCTTGGATTGATTGCCTTGTCAAATTTTGCCATTCATAGAAAGCTTCACATTTCAAATGATTCATTTTTCGTAGAACCTTTTTCAGAGTAAAATACTTGAATGATTTATAGATGATTTCATGTGTCCCTCTCTCTTCGTCTTCTAATAGAACCATTTTGTTTCTATGGCTAAGACGATCCAAGACATCATCGCGAAATTTGATTTCAAGAGAAGGAACGAGTTCTAAGAGATCCTGAATTACCTGGATGTCAATGATTTTACGACCTTTTTCATAGAAGCGATTAATCCAAAGGTCAATGGTTTTCTTGGTATCGATTTCTTCTTCTTCATAAATACATGCGCTTAATATTGCTCTCTTAAAAGTCATGAGAAGGTCTACCTCATCACTCTTCTTCCCATCTGATATATACGCCATCAAAGTCAAAATAACTTTCCGTGGATTGTTTCGAATGATTCTACAAAGAGAGATGGACTGAAAGACAAAAAACATTTCTGAACAATTCACGTCCATTTCTTTTCCATCACGAAACAAATGGTAGACTCTAGAAAGCTTTCGATTGACCTTTATTGCAGATGATGCATCCACCCCAAATAGATCCATCACCCCATGAATAAAATCTCTCTTACTGATCCTATCGTCACGCATAAGGAGAAATGTCGGGATTGATCCTTTTCTTTTACACGATGCAAGTAATTCTAGCAGGCTTTGAGCTTGAAAAATGGGGGAACATGTGGAAAAAAAGGAATATGAAGATTCCTTCAAATGAGTAACAGCCATTCAGGTATTATCCAATAATGATCTAAGTAGCTCTCGTCGTCTTACCTTCAACCCATCGTTGTTTGACTATTGAGTTCATTCAGGAAAGGTCAGTGGAAAGGTGTCTCGTGTGGCCAATGACCAATAAAGACCAATGACAGGATGTTTTCAATCCACGTTCAGAAAGGGGATGAAAATCGAATGAATCAATCGCACCCCCGCGCCCATCTTTTGGGTGCTGTTATTTTAGACAAGAGATCGAGATCAGTCGACTCTATTTACGATTTCATTCTCATTGAATCGTTTACGCAATTCGTTGAACTAATATCAAATCATGGCAGGTGGCAAGCGAATGACAAAAGATGAAAAACGCAAAGTCGTACTCGATATTTATCACAAAAGCAAAGGTACGTGGAATCTTGTAACAGTTCGATGTTTGTCCTCGTTCGTCAACTTTTTTCTCATCCTACGTTATGCAGAGGTTTACACCGAAAAGGAAATTCTTGCACTAATAGCAAAAGCAGGGGTAAACGCAGGGGAGGAAGTAAACAATGCTCTCGTTGATGACGGTTTGGTGGATAAAGAAAAGATTGGCGGATCCAATTTTTTCTGGAGCTTCCCTGGAAAGAAGGATAGACTTCTTCAGATTCAATATGAGACATTGTTGGAGGAAATCGAAGCATCGAAAATCCGACTCGCCGATGCAGAATCGAAACTGGCTGATGCTAAGCGTGGGAGGGAAGATGAAGATGGGGAGAGAGCAACTAAGTTAGCGAGATTGGCTGCATTGGAAAAGGAGAAACAATCCTTGACAACTGAGCTAGAAAGTTTGAAGGAAAATGATCCCCAAGCATTAGCTGACCTGGAACAGGAGTACAAGCTTGTGTTGGCAGCAGCTAATCGTTGGACAGACAACATCTTCCAGGTAAGTTGATAGGGGGCTTTTTGTCATGTCATGTGAACGTTTTCTCACAATCGTTTTCTTTTACATATATGTATTAGTGCAAGAGCTATCTTGTGAAGAAAAAGGGAATGTCTAGTAAGGAAGCCTGTAAATATTTAGGAATTACCTCCGATTTTGATTGTAAGTTCAACAGTTGTATTACACCAATTGATTAATTTCACCATTGACTTACACATATCATTCGTGTATTTCGAAAAACTCCTACTTAGATCCCGACGATAAGTTATTGAAGTAATCTCTTCACTGTGCAAATATGATTAGATTTTTTTCTTTGGAAGACTAGATCGTGAAATCTTTCAGTGTTGTTTTGCGTTTGTAATTTGTGGTCATCAAGTCGGAGGTGTGATCCGACTGTTTGAAGCATTAGATGTAAAGTATATAGCAGTACTTTTTACAGAAATGTTGGTTTTGAAGGAAATCCTTATGTTTTTAAATAAGAAACAAGATCTGAATTCAGATGCACTATCTAATGGGTTCTTGCAGGAAGACCACTTTGCTTCATGTGCTTTTTGACAGAATCAATTGCAACTTCTTCCCGGTGGAACATTCCCGCCGCAAGAGCAGCTTGAACATTTGTGGCTTTGAAAACATCTGTAAAATGCTGCTCATTTCCAGCACCGCTACTGGCAATTACTGGAATGGTTACTGCATCACCAACTGCCTTCATCAAAGCATGATCAAAACCGTTACATTGTCCATCCATGTCAATACAGTTGAGCATGATTTCTCCGGCTCCAAGAGCCTCAGCTGCTTTCGAAACAGTGACTGCACAGATATCTCTTGCCTCTCTACCTCCTTTTACCGTACATTGATACCAGCATAAGCGCTCACCGTTAGGTCCCGCTTGATCTTCATCCAATTCAACAATCACATGATTCGCATTCTTACAGTCCTCTTTCTTTGCCAAGTAGACTCGCTTTGGATCAACAGATATAACGACTGCTTGGGCGCCATACACGTGGGATATTTTTTCAATTGAAGTCTTACCAGTTTTTTTACCACCAGAAGCAACATATTCTTCGGCTGCTTCAACAGTATCGCTTCCAATACTAACTTTATCTGCACCAGCACGGAAATATCTCGAAGCGACTTCTAAGGCATCCCATGTCTTCCCACTCACTGGATCAGTGTAGCTTCTGATACCTCCACCAACAGTTAGAGGCACAAAGATGCTTCGTGACGATTCTTCTAATACTTGTAACATTGGCATATCTTCAAGAACACCCTGTCTAAAACTCGTGATATTTAGGAAAGCAATCTCATCAGCCCCTTCTTTATAATATCTTGCTGCGAGTTGAACTGGTTTTCCAAGATTTCGAACACCTCCTCTGCCTTCAATGGCACCCTCTTTTTCGTTTTCTCGTACATCATACTGATCACCCTTTGTAACTACAAGATCTCCATGATCGTTCTGCCTTACATCTAATGCTACAACCACACGCTTGACAAGAGTCGTGCTTCTTGATGCATCTACATTGATGGGTTTAGAGCTTGCAATTGTCCCATTTTCAACAGCCTAAAAGGAAATGAGCAAACATTAAGAAGGATCATAACGTCTGAACAGAACCTTTCAGTCACAACTTACCTCAAGAAAGCCTTTAATAAAACTCAATCCAGTATTTCCACTTTTTTCGGGATGAAACTGGCAACCCACAATAGCTCCCTTTTGAACAGAACTGATGAATCTTTTTCCTTCATACGTAGTGCTAGTTAAAATCCAATCTTTGTTTTCCTCTTCTATTTGAGCGTAGTAAGAGTGTACGAAATACACTTCTTCCTCTTCATTGACGTACTTAAATACCGGACTATCTTGATGATGGATACGTCCATTCCATCCGATATGAGGAACAGTCATTTTTGTTTCATCGAACTTGACAACGTGTCCTGGAATCACCCCTAACCCTTCCATGGTTTTGTGACCTTCTGGGGCCTCTTCACTTGATTGAAACAAGGTTTGCATACCAAGACAAATTCCAAGATAAGGACGAGTTCCGTCCCTAAGATATTCTCTGAGAGGACCTACATATCCCTTCTCTTCAAGAACTGTCATGGCTGATCTGTACGATCCAACACCTGGAAAGATTATAACTTGCGCATTTGCGATTTGGGAGGGATCCGTGATGTCCTCGATTTCATACCCATTTGCAGTGATGGCATTTCTAACAGAACGGACATTTCCAGCGCCATAATCAAGAAGTGATACTTTAAGCTTGTGCATACTGTTTTGTCGTGTGTTGTGACTTCCTAGGATGACTCCGTAAGCAATGATCAATTTTGTTTACTTCTTTTCATGTGTGTCCTCTCTTCGGTGGATCGGTCGTCATTCATCTTTCGCGCAAAAAAGTAAAATGTTTCTGTGGCTCAAAAGGAAAGCAAAGCAGCTCATTCTTCTGAAGTAGTGTACCATAATCTATCCTTTGCCTTCAACCTGACACTCTCTCCAGAGAGAACTCACATAGAACGCTTCAATATTGTTGTTAACATGCGATGCGAATTGCCATTTTTTAACGACTAGTGTTGATTGATGAATTATAAAATTGTTGACTGTATGATTGTGTTTGAATGTATTCCCCTCCCCTTTCTTCATCTATTTACCATACGACAATTATCCACCACAATCTAAAGAGTATAAGATTCTGAGATGTTCAATGAGAATGATGATAATTTCACACAAACAAGGATCGATAGGACGTATTACACAGTGCCGAGATTTGTTTTTATATCTGACTCAATTAGAACATCTCAAAAATCTTTTCATTTAGGATGCCTGATGTATTACATGATTCCTAATATGAAAACCAAGTTGTGTACTTCATTTCGTCATGATTCAGTGTATGATTTTTCGTAATGTGTAATGGAAGAGAAACAAAATAATAATCAAAATGTGTAAAATATGTTACATTTTTACATTAGATAGAATAAGCAATTGGAAGTAGATTTGAAGTAGGGATAATTCACTCCAATAGGATC
>Ga0213868_10002163_pt1 | contig 18892 bp, 11 predicted proteins | sample PICome_9_FD_160087 | JGI IMG/M metagenome (GOLD analysis project Ga0213868, IMG submission 160087) | Coastal seawater microbial communities near Pivers Island, North Carolina, United States - PICO127 | ecosystem: Environmental > Aquatic > Marine > Coastal | place: USA: North Carolina...
TTGATACGATACATCGCTATCATGTGCTGCTTCTAACACATCCTCTGCACTCATGTGAATGTGATCATCAGCTAAATGTGACTGTCTCTTTTTCTGTAAGGAATGATAGTCATTGCATCCTTTGATAATTATTGATTCTAAACATTCCTGTGTTATCAAACGTTTCATGTCCGATGGCCTATCAGCTCTCCTCGAGAGCAAGTACAACAAGTCCGATGCAGCACGTAAAGCAATACAAGTGCACGCTGATCTCCCATCCAATGAATATTGACTTATCTGAGTAGACACAATGTCGTAATCATAATGGAGATCTGTATTTGTGTCCTTATCATGTGAAAGAGCCTTTTCAATGGCTATATCCAGGTCTCCATTCGCTTGACTTAGAGCTCTAATGGCTAATTCTTTGTCGAACCCCATGGCAATCATTGTAGATGCCTGCTCATCGTTCATGACTATCTTATTGAAAAAGAGTTGGATGCTTTAGATTATCGATTGATTGTTGATTGGTTCGCGTTCTCAATTATCGAGATAAATCCTCTAAAATCCAAGAAAGATAGCTCTTTTTTTACAACGAAACGAAATGTACCACTTCTAACTGCTCAAAGTACCACCATGTTTGACAGATGAATAGATTCAATTCACTATTTCTGATTGCATTTGCTTTTTACGTGCTTAACTTTATAATATTGATATCCTATCATCCATCTGAATTGGTGAGTCATCCAGTTCTTCGTCCCCATCGACAAAAAGATACAAACCAGCAAATCCAATTCGAAGAGTCAAAACCACCTCTTTACTCGTACAATGCAAGTGAATATGAAATACTCCGAAAGCAAACTTTGAAATCCTTCGATAATGTAACTACTGTGGCATATCCCCATGGACCATTCGGTGGATTTCGAAACGTATTCATGTCATTTTCAGGAGTTATGATACTCACCAAAGCTGCGAATCATAGTCAAATTATAGCACCTAGCATCAAGTGGAAAGATTTATTTGGTACAAATGAACGAATAAGACATGACGTAATGTTTGATGTCGTGGAGTGGAATAAACACTATCCAATTCTACCAAGATTTGTAGAATATGAAAAAGAACGTCATCCAGACATTTCGTTCGTTGGACCAGCCGTCCGTTGGAATGTGAAAAACTATATAAAAGATGCAAAACGACCATTTGCTGTAGGAGAGTTTGGTATGCAGGCGCAGAATGTATACAAACAGTATGTGAAAAATGTAGTCGATCAAAGGAAAGAACGTAGTGAATTGGATCTTGCCATACTGCAAGGAGCATTCCGACCTCATCCTGAAATTCAAAGCATTATGGATGCATTTCTTCGTAGGTATGGTCACGAAGAATACATGGTTCTGCACGCGCGTATTGAACCCGATATGCAACGGCACAATGCATGTTCTGATAAAAAAGTGACAAACTTGACCGAAATCATCCAATCCTTGGAAGAATTTTTTCCAGATCCTCCTACGTCCCACATATTATTTATATTCAATCGTGGAATACTTGAAAATGAAGTTTCTGATACAAGTATTGATAATGAACTGGCAGAATATAATCTAAGAGTTCTGAATGATGCAAGAAAACATGGAATGTGGAATGGAAGAACACAAGTCCTTGAAGCAGGAATAGGCCTTGCTAAAGAGTCAAATCATCCTATCTATTCCAAGTATTACTCTCTGACAGGGAGCATCATAGACTTCTTCTTGGCAGTAGAAGCCAAAATTTTTGTGGGGACGGAAGTGTCTTCGTTCAGTGTCGATGTAGAAATTACACGATTTTATCGTGGTAAGAAAGGGAACTATCATTATACCCCAAACGGTTTGGTTTGGACCACACCTCCATCGGCTCAATTTCCTCCTCGTTTTTCTTGTTGAAACTTGTACTGAAAAATGAAAGTAATAATAAGATTACTTATTTAATTCATTATGACCCATTATCTAGTTTATAAGTAGAAGGAGATTTATTGAACCTCTACTGCAGGTACATCGATTTCGCTGTGTTCGTAAGTGACGTTTTTACGACTCTTTCCCCTGACATTTGCCATATTCTCTTTATCATCGAATTCATACTCATCATCCAAATCTTTAGGAGTATCATTTTCATCATCATCTGAGTGTACAGAGTAATCATCTTCAACCTTCTTTTGTGGTTTCTTAGCCTTTCTCTTGGCCGCCTTTGATTTCGCTTTAAGTGCTTTCTTGCCGGCAAGTTCATTTTCTAGACCGACCTGAGACAATTCGTTCAATTTCGTCTCCCAATCTTCAACAAACTCCTTCATTTCAGGCTTCGCAAACTTTTTAGCCTTGATAACAATTGATGAAAAGTTCTTCATGACATCTTCATCAAAAAGAGCATCCTTGTATAGTTTAAAACTATCACTCATGATCTTGATGCATTTCTCGTTCATCTTGAGTAAACTTAAGCAATATGAAATATCAGCCTTTTGAGAGATTGAAGTGCACTTCGGGAATCGAAGACACAATTTTTCTACCAACATTTCAATTTGACGCTCTTTTTTAATGAATCCCAAGAGGAATGACATGACGCCTCTAAAATCTTCCTTTTTGACGGACATTGTGCTCAGACGACTCACTATATCAGGAAGAAGGTTATAAATAGGATTGTTACTCCTTTTACTCAACTCATGGAACAATAAACGAGCCATATCACGAATCCTGAGTTCCTCGTCGCGCAAACAAAGTGCAACTTCGGCAACTTGATTTTTGCATTTTACCATGTCATTCAGAATAAGATGGGTGAGGACCATCAATGTATGAAGACGAACTCTTGTCGACTCATCTCTGAGGCATGCGTATATTCGTGGAGTGTAGGGCTCAACTTCATTTGGAAAACGGAATGCAAGGTCTCCCATAGCAATTACTGTGTTAGCTCGCAAAGTCACATCTCTGGTGGGTGCATTTGCAAGAGCAGTGAAAAGGAGCGGAAGATGTTTCTCGCAAAAAGATTTCGAAATGCACATGAATTTACAGAGCGCAAGAGTTGATGTTTGCATCAAAAGGGTTGATGAATATAATTCATCTTCATTTGCAACAACACGAATGAGTATTGGGGTGAAAAGACCGATTAGCCCACGGCAAATAATTTCCTTCTCTGCAATTTCGGCTACCTTATTCTCGGTTTCCACTTCAGCAGCTTGCGCGAGTCCAAGTTCAGCTTCTATGTCATCATTTTCTTCGGACGAGTCTGCCTTTGCTTTGTCTGCCTCTTCTTGCTTAGCTAAAGTGCGTGCGGCATTCGCATTTCGAACAGAGCCACTGATTGACTCGGTGTACACAAGGAGTTTCATCGCTATGTGACCGATGACGAAAAAGAATCTTGATAAGCGGAGTGAGTGACAAGAAGATTGTTCACCTGATCCGAAAGTTGAGTGAGACATGGAAGAAATAATGATTCTTGATACAAGGTCAGGAGCAGGGCATATGGAAAAAATTGCATTGACTGCCTCCTCGGCAGCACCGAACCACTCTTTTGTGTCATTTTCATTCGTATCATCACACCAGTCTCCTTGAGCAACTTTGCACAGTCTCTCAACAATTTGCTCCAGAACTAGAAACTTTGCTGACGATGGATCGCACTTCACTCTTGATACTCTTTGGAGGGCATATGCTGCGGACTTGGCAGTTGCCCAGTCCCTATTTTCCTCGGTGTAATCTCCAAGGCCGGCTACGAGAAGATGACGGAGTCTACTAGCACTATCAACAATGCTCGGATCTGAACTTGCTCCCATAGATAAAATCATCATCGCAACTGATCGAGGTTTTCCATGCGCCTTAGCAGCAATTGACCATAGGATCAGGAACACTTCACTTGGGATCTTTTCCTCGCTAACGAGACGAGATAGAGCTTCTTCGATGCATGCGATTTCGCTGACCGATGATTTACCAATAAGTTTAATCAAGTTATCCACAATTTGAGCCGAGGGTAGAACTTTGGTATCTGGCCCACAAATGAAAACTTCTGTAAAAGCAGTAAGTACTTCATCCTGTACAGACTTTTCGTTGGACCACATCAATGATAGCGCTTGCTTGATTCCAGTCACAGCACATGGTAGCTGAAAATGTCTTGCACGAACAAAAAATCGTAAAGCTTCAGTCACATCGCTCTTATTGGATGATAGCAACATACTCTGAAACGAATCATTTGAACCTTCGAATAGCTGAATAAACTCAAGAGCGGATTGCAAGAATTTGTAAGCCTTCACTTTTTTCACCAACTCTTTGTCGATGCCATCTTCTAGATCATTTTGTGAGTTCTCGACATCGGCAACCGTAGCATTGATTGCAGCAACTTCGATTTCAACTCTCTCTCCGTCCTCTTGATCAGATTCGACCTCTTCTAGTGCTGCTTTCATGGCTTCCTTTAAGTGGCTAGGCATCTTCTCAATGATCGATAACCTTACCTCCGCAAGCTTTTCTTCATAAGGTCTCGGACTCAACGAGTCCGTGAATGGATTATTTTCCAAGACCATAGTCAGAATCTATTGAGAAAAAAGATATCAAGACACGCTAAGTAAATAAGCCAACAAAACGTGAAATCATACATGCATGGTTGTAACATACCTGCATTGCAATACGACGGACCATGACTGTTTTATCCTGGAGTCGGTCAATGACTATTTTGGTGATTGGAGCCAACTTATCCACGGGCAAGACGCGTGCTTCAATTAAGGTTGCCCATGTTTTCAATACAGCAACACGAGTGTATGAACTGACATCGTAAACATGCTCCAGCAGCAACTGATAAAGTTGTTCTTTTGTTTTTGACAACTTCTTTGTCTTGCTATCATTTTCAAGAATTTCTTCTTCTTCTTCCGTACCTTCTCTGTCCTCCTCTTTTTCTTTTTCGGCTAGATTGCACTGGATCAAAATGTGCCCAATAGAAGTTAAAATTGCAGATCGTAAATTATATGGCTCTGCTTGTAAATGCGGTAGCACAAAATCAATATGTTCTAACATGAATTGCGGCTTCTTCTCGGCCAAACAATTCAAAAATGGAGCTACATTTTTAATGCCACTGGCCTTCCCGCTGGTATCTGACTCAGCATTTCCATCCAAGCTTCCAATTTCTTTGAGCAATTCAAAGGCGAGCTTGTTCTTTGGTTCGTCATTTACGAGAGCACATATTTCTGCGACCAAAGGTGCCATGTGTTCATAGGAGTGCAACATATCCACTAATGCCGAAACAACTGTATTTAACAAACAATCTGTTGAATTCAATGTAGAGGCAATCATCTGAATTGCCAAATCTCCAGACGCTAGCTTTCTAGCTTGCACACCGGTTGCATTCTCCATCATTTGATATGCAATACGACATGGGAGAGTAACAATGCTTTCATCGGCAACTCCTCTTTTCCACAAAGTTGATTTATATTTTGCCATGATATGCGTAACTGTATTCATGGCGACCGCGCAAGCTTCTCTGGAATTTTGCATTTCTTCTACAGCTGACTTGGTAGCTTTTGATCCATTTGATGCTTTACTTTCAGATTCATAAATTGACATGATATTGTAAAGCATGTACAGATGACATGCGAGTGCGGAACGGAATGATTCCGGGACCAAATCTTTTGCCGATTGAAGAGCCGAAGCTAGAGAACAGCATGCTTTACAAATGGCACCAACGAGTCTTTTACGTGTACCACTTGCTAAAGAAGACGATTTTCTGTTTTTGAACCATGTTTTTTTAATCAGAAATGAATAGGATTGAAACGACATTGTCATTGAGAATATCGTGGACTCACCTAACTAAGGTATAAAGTGCCTGAACACGTTCCTCATCATTCCATTGCTCAAATTCATCTTCTTCACCCTCTGGAACTTCAAACAAGGCCAATCCTCCGTTGGCAAGAGATCGATTTCCGCGTTCGATAAATTCTACTAGTTGATCGAATGAGTTGGCTCGAGTGGCTTCGTCATCATCTTCGAATCCTGCTGGATACGGTTGGAGATTGTATGGCTCCTTTTCCAGATCCTGAAGCAATGATGGAATTGGGAAGAGCATCATAAATTACGCTCTTTGCTTTGTAAATAGACCTTTATTGGATGACAATCAAGGTGCAATTAGAAAAGAAAACGGTGTGTGCCGGTTAACGGTTTTTTTTCAAATTAGGATATGACCCCCAAACCGATGTGGGTACTATGAGAAAGTGACGATACCAACCTGACATGGAATTCGAAAGTTTATTTTATAATATATAATTGTCTGACTACGGTTTATTTGTAGACTACTACGTTAAAAAACAATGACATCCTTCTTGGATTCATACAAGAACGTTATACGAATTTCCACGTTGGTTACATTAACACTATGAAGTTAAAAATATTCGTTAAGTAATATAGACAAATCATCTTTCACAGAATTATTTCAAGCAAGATAATGCATAGACACCCAAGTCTCGAATACCGACGACATCGGCCAATCGCAATGCATAAATTGATACATCTGCAAGTTCCTGTTGAACATGATCAATGTCTTCTTCTTTCCAGCCATAGCTGACAAGTCCATGGCCTTTTTCTACTTTTACATCATCTCCCATCCACTGGAATAATTCAGCACATTCACCTGCTTCTCCCAGCATTGCCAAACAAATATTACGAGGTGTGTGATATCTAGACCAATTACGTTCGATTGCAAATTCACGTATCTTTTTCATGATATCGGAAACAGTCTCAGTATTGTTCGATGATGATGTCACAACACTTTTGGGTGATTCTGAACAGTGTTCATCACTGTTTGTCTCTTCGTCCTCAATCGAAATGTCGAGGGTACTTTGATTGTCCCTGTCAATACCAGTTTGCTGAGAATATTCTGTATACTTTCCAGATTTTCCTTTGCATAAATGAACAGGATATTTTCGAGCATTTAATTGCATCTTCTTAAGTATACTTTCCCTTAAATCAATTCCACACGTATTGGCAAATATGAATAAAGATAAAAATATGTCTCCGATGGCTTTATAAATATCGTCTCGTTCCGAAGAGGGGGAAGACCAAAATGGTTCATTTTCACAAGTAGGGGGAATGTTTGCCATTTCTTGAGAACGAACTGGATCGTCAGGAGCCATGGACAATTTCCCACATAGAATGCCTATGCAAGCACCCAGATGAAGCGCTTGAGACCTTGGTGATGATGAATCTGATAGAAAAGAGGCTTTGAGAGATAACTCTGAGAACGTAGTGGGTGGTGCAATTGAAGTCATATTTAGTTATTCAGTTATGTTCCTGTGACAATGAATCTACACTCTAAGGAGTAAGTAGTGATGATGATTGTTGATTGATTTCACCAAAGGGTTCAAAAATGAAAAATGAAAAATGGCGGGAGAACGAAAAAGGCTTCTTCGCGAAAAAATTCAATCTTGTATCGAAAATTTTTGGAACCATGTAATGTTGACCCCATTCCTTGATGGAATACTGGAAAGAAACTCTGAAACTATGCTTAATTGATTCATGACATATTGCTTTCAAACGTACATGTTTTATTTTATTGTTTGCATTTGAACTGGCTCCATTCAATCCAAATTTCATTTTCCCTAAGCGTCAGTCATCCGAAAAGGGCTAAGTCATTTCAAGCTAAAATTATAGAATGGATCTTGTGTGGACTCAACGGAAGACTTTTTAGTCAAGACACACAGATTTTCTCTGTACCACACATGTTATTCACACATGTTTCTTGGTTCAATTGTTCGCATTGCAACACACTCAAATTATTGAAGATATATTCTTCAAAAAAGGAAAAGGAGAAAAGAAAAATAGGAATTGCTTACTGGTTTCTGCTATTGTATATGCTTTTGACGTTCCTTCCTCAATTAAAGTCATTTTAGCATCCTTTATGAGAACCAGCGAAAATTAGAAGAAAGTATGAATACGAACTCAACTGACACAGTGTTCGGATTTATCACATCTGATCCTTGCATGGAAAACGCTAGTAAATGTACAAAGAATATCGCTACTACAATGGATGCTGATACGAGTCACCACCAACAAGAAAGTCATATGTGCGCACCTTGTAGTAATAATAGCTACACACTGATGAAAAATACGTCTTTGTTTGAACCCGATGAGGCTGATGATTTAGATCTACCATCGCTTTCTGAGACATGTGAAGGAGATACATCATGTGCTGAGAGTTTTAGTAGTTCTGGTACTTCTTCCGTCAGGTCTCAAGACGGCAATACTCGCCTGAAACAGTCCAATACCGTTCTGAATACTTTCGAGGACGAATCTCCTGCCACGCCACCAACATTAACGAAAGGAAATGTGTGCGATGGAATGTTTTGCCTATCAAACCTATTCTCATGGTCGTATGGTGATAACTCGAACAAATTATTAGTTCCAGTCGAAAAGGATTTCAGACCTATTCAAGCTATACCCGAAGACTCCAATTTGGATGTTTCGGTTTTGGATGGAACACCTGAGGCAGTCATGGATGATCAAGTGGATGATATAAGAAATGATATACAAACTAGTATTTTGGCAATAATAGGATGCACAGGCTCTTCTGATGACTCTTGGGAAAAAGCTATAGATCACTTGATGTGCAAAACATGCATTAAGGGATCAGACCAAGAAAACGAATATACTCACTTTGCTCCAACGTCACCAAGACTTCGAAACCGTAATTCATACCAACGTGATAAAGCAGTCAAGAGAATACAGACGTTGAGAAGAAGTGGGTTAGGGAAGGAGTTTTCGCTGGTACATGTCTCAAATCTTTTGGATAACGATATGCAAAGGAATAGACCTCGAATGATCTCGCCATCGAGATCATTTGACTGTATGGGAGACTCCAATAATAAAAGAGGACTCACACTGAAGAAAACCGTAGAAAAGCCCAGCTATTTTCACAGTTTAATGTTCAATCAAACTTTTGCGAGTATTCCTTCCGTGGATTCAGAGGATAATGAAGTTGAACTGTATTATGATAGCGACCCAGGATGCTCCTCAAGGCATGATTTGAGACATACAACTGAGCACATGGATCTTTCTTCACCTCTTGGAGACAAGAATGGGTGTTTGAAGGCCACCCGTGCAGTCAGTTGTCCGGTGAGCAAAAGTAAAACATCAAAGCGTTCGAAAGTCCTACCTTCGTTGAATATGGAAACGTTTCAAATCAATGATGTCAGAATGGTATCAGATCTTATGCATGATATGATACTTAACGAGATTCCTTGTATCCTTCATTCTACCGCAACTAAAACGTACAAGCACCCAATCATGATCAAAGCATGGTTTGAGATGGGTTCTTGTCTCAAAGCTACCCTTGTTCAACCCAAATTTGTTTGGCGTTCTGTGACTTCTGAATTTTCGAGCCGTAAGGATATGATCAATGCCATTCAAAGACCAGATGGTATTGAGCTTCTTGATATCGTGCGAATTCTTAAATTACACCAAGGGTCCAACCGTTTGTCTCATTCTTTTGTAAAGTTGAGTCACTCCTTTTCTATTTTAACAAACACTGGTGAAGAATATCTATTTGAACTTGCATCGGAAGAAGAGAGAAATAAGTTTGTTTTCTCTTTTAAACTGCTGATTGCTAGACTTGCATCAAAGATAATTGTTGGGGACAAAGATGTCTTCGAGGAATTTTTTTCTCCCCAAGGGAGAAAAAATAGAATTGAAACAGATGAAAATCGTTCCACTCTAACACCTAGCGGAAGCACACACAGCTTCAGCACAACGTTGGTTGCTCCTGTTCAACGTGAGAGTAGTAGACAAGATGAGCTGTGGGGTGTATCCCCTTGTGAGGATTCTCAAAAGTAAGAGAATTAAATACTGTTTGATGTCATGTAGTAATTCTAATAGCTTGAAAAATGAATTCTATTGTTTATCTGCCTTTGACAACGTGACCATGACGCCCAGAGAAACCTTTTTTCCCTTGCCAACCTTTTCCTTTGGCAGCTGCTTTTGCTGCCATCTCCTTTTGAGCAGACCTCTTTTCTGCAAACATTTTAGCTCTTTCCTTTTTCGGCATGTTCTTAATCTGTTGCTTTTTCTTCGTCTCCCGAGATTTCTTAATTTCCGTGGCCGTTTTAAGGTCGTCTTTGACGTTTTGATTTAATTTGAGCTGAGCCTTAGGTGTTCTTCTCGCGTAACCTACTGCATCAGCAGCATCGGTCACATCGGTCACATCATCAAATACTCCAACGCGCCCGATACTCTTGTTAGTTTTCTTTTGCCACTTTTCATACAACTCTCCTAACTTAGCCTTATCACTTTTGACAATTTGACCACTTTCAAGTTTCATTCTTTTACTCCAAGACATACCAGACGTTTCGCCACCAAGTGTTGTCTGGATATACTTTCGCTTCTTCGAGTCCCACCTCTTTACGCGAATATTCTTCACCATGTCGGCATTCTCGTCACCAACGATATCAAGCATAGCTTCTTCCAATCGTAATGCAGAAGATAAACCATCTTTACCCAAAGATGCTGACGGTTGCATAGCTGCTTCAATGGTCTGACTTCTCTGTTCTTCAGCAGTATTTGATGAGCTGGTATTATCGATGTAGAATGAGCTATCACGAAAATCAGAACCGCGTTTGTCTTTCACCTTCTTGGTATCATTCATAGTGTCCATGTTCGAAAGTGAGGATGCTAATTGGCTGCCCTTTTTGATCTTTTTTCGCTCGGCCTTGGATAGACGCTTCTTCTCTATAACTGGTTTGAGTGATTCCTCTTGAAGTTCTTGCCCAGTCTCAACAGACACATTTGCATTACTATCACCGTTCAGTTCTAATGCCTTTTCGCTACCTGCTACAACCATCACAGTACCCTTGTCGTGTGCAAGCCTCATCTGCCTTCTCATACTCTTCATTGCCGAGAATGCGGCACTGGGGTCCTGTTTCTTTGGACCCCCACCAATAGAAATAAGACCTTTATCAACCTGCCCCATACCACTTAAAGATTTACCCGAACCGCCTGTGGCAAACGCTTCAAATATTGTCTCTTTAGGCCTAAATGTAGACATGGCGTGAAGGAATGCCTCACGCTCTTTCATTTCTTTCAATTTCTTTTCAGCCGCCTCCTTAGAAATAGAGCCGCCTTTGGAGGTCATGATTTTATCTATTTCTACTTTGCGTAAAACTGGATGAGGAGGAATTAAACCTCCTCCTAAACGCTGGCCGTTTTGTTGTTTCTCGCCTTCCAATATCGCTTTAGCGCGTCGTACGCCTTGTTTACTGGCTTCGGGTCTACTTCGCCTGTACTGTTTCATGGCGTTTTCACAAGTTCGTATCAACATTCTAAGATTGTCTGCATCGTGGCTTCCTGTGAGCTCCGAGTCAATAATACGACGAATATTTTCAACTTCTTCGGTACTTGTGGTTTCGGGCATAGACCCATAATGGACCATATCTGGAGTCATCTCATCAACGCTATAAATCATTTCTTCGTATTCCTCTTCTTTCTGATCATCCTCTACATCTTCCCTAGTTTCATCAACAATCTTTTCAATCTTCCGTTGACTAGTCGCAAGAGGTCGACCGAGAAAAAGGTATAAATCCACTAGATATGGCAGCTCCTCAGAGTCGCATAACCCCCAACAATATCCTATTCGACCTGCTCTCGCCGCCCTCCCACTTCTGTGGACAAATAATTTAGCTGTGGGAGGAAATGAGTAATGTATGACATGGTCAATTAGCGGAATATCAATACCACGAGCGGCAACATCTGTAACAATCAATATTGGTGTTTTCCCGGACCGAAAGGCAGAAAGATTCAGCTTCCGAGCATCTTGGTCCATTGAACCATAAATGGAAGTGGCAACGTTAATTCCAGAGGTTCGAGTATCTCCTATCCCTGCGTTATTTATTAATGTTGTCAAATAATCTACGTGATGTCTTGTGGCGGCAAAAATAAGAGTGAGACCCAATCCCGAACTATTTCCTTCCTTCATTTTCTTCCTCTCCTCCTTCTTCGCCTTTTTCTTCAACTTTTTCTTCTCCTTATCGGTGAGCTCTTCTTCATCCATATCCTCATCTTCCAGGTTATCATCGTCAACGTTATGCTTGCCATCCTTCTCATCAATTTCTTTCCCTTTACCTTTTCTTGGTAAAACATCTCTTAATAGGTGCAACAAAGCACCATCCTTCTCTTGACTACGAACCGTGATGAAGCCGATTCTCAATTCATCACTCACACTAGCTTCTTTATCCAGCCTTACTACCTGAGGATCGCTGTCCATAATACCACTTTTTGTGAATTCAATTAACACTTTAGGCATTGTGGCACTAAACAAACAAGTCTGTCTTCCACTTTCTGTAGACGGCATACTACTACAAATTTGTCGAATTTGCATCGAAAAACCCATTTCAAACAATCTGTCTGCCTCATCAAAAATAACCATATCGCAGTGCTTCAAATGAAAGTCTGGAATCTCCGACAAATGATGCGCTAAACGACCAGGAGTAGCAACAATTACATCAGGGTTGGAAGCCAAAAGACTGAATTGTTTTTCCATAGATTCTCCTCCATTAATCCCAATACACCTTATTCCAGGAAATTCAATAAAACTAGATAACGTTTGCAACACTTTAAGTGTTTGTATGGACAATTCACGAGTAGGTGATAAAATCACTGCCCCGGCAGAGAATGCAATCGTCGAATTTGACTGTTGCTGTTTCCTCCTATTCGAATTCAACAAACGTTCCAAAAGAGGTATACAAAAGGCAGCCGTCTTCCCAGACCCTGTACGTGCCATAACTACTGTATCAACTCCGCTTAAGATCACAGGGAGAGATTTTCGTTGTACTGGAGTAGGATTGCGGAAGCCCATTTTGGCAACTCCGCGATAGACTTCTTCACTTAGGCCCATGGCCTGAAAGCCTCCTTGATTCTTCTTGTTTGGGTTCTTTTTTGTGTCTTCTCTATTGTATTCTCTGTCATCGTCTTCCATGTTGGTGGATGTTTCGTTGTAAAAATGTAGAATGTGTTTCTGTTTTATGTTCAACTAAGAGTATGAGGTAGGAGGAGTTTTTCACTGGTGGAGGAACGTTGAAGAGAAAATCGAGAAATGAATCGAATCGAGTAACCCGTATTTCTGAATGCATTCAAAAACCATTTGAGAGACACAGTGCGGACAACAAGCAACGGTCAAAAAACAAAACAGGCAACCTTATTCGAACGACGTAATACAATCCTACCTAAGATACATAATTCATATTTCTATATATAATCATCAAGAGAAAATATCATCATGACCTCTTCCAAGATTTCACTCCCCGTACCAAAAGATGAATACGATGCAGCAGTCAAAAGCATCCTTCAAACGTTACAAAGTCAATCGGAAATCACGAATAAGATTTCACTCAACACTCTCCAACACTTGACATCACTCCTTTCCTCGTCGTTTGAGAAAATTGATAACTTTACATTGGAACCCATGGATTACAATTTGTACAAGAAAGAATTTATCAAATATGATACACCCATGAAGAAGAAGATTGGAATTGTTTTTTCGAATACGACTGATATTGACATGACTCATCAAGACGATGAGGATGATGATTTTTCCTGTAGCGATAGTAGCAGTGATGATGATGATGACGATAGTTCTGTAGATACAATCCTTGAAGAAGAGGATTTGATTGATGAAGAAGTATGGCAACGTGCACGTGTCTTAAGGCAACAAGTACGAGATGCTGCTCATAATACTGCAGTGGCACGAGCGGAGCAGTTGCATCGACTTCAAGCTATTGTGGATTCCATGACTGAAGAATACAAGAAAATAGATGAACAAGCTGTAGAAGAAATGACTAGTGCATTGTCAATACCTATAGAAGAAGAGGGTAACTCAGTGAAATTGGAGAATATGAAATCAAGTCTTGCCAATCTGAAACGATTATTGGATATCATGGATGTTGATTTACCGAATAGATTGGAAGATCTAAAGGATAATGTAGAACAGGCTGAAAATGCATTGCGGATGCATCGAGGTGAGAAGGTATTATCTGCAACAGAAAAGGCAATTCAGACTAAAATGGGTGGTGGCTTAAACGCATTTGTGAAGGGTGGAGTAGAATCCGAGGAGCAGACTTTTAATGAAGAGAATGAAATCAATGGTGTGAAGAAGAGTGCGGAATCAAGATTTGCAGCGTTTATTTCCAGACATTGAATGGTCCAAGTATGCTTTTGACGAACGCTCTTCCACGTAGAATATTTCCACCAACATCTACTATATAAAAATACTGTATTATTTTATACATTTATACATCATGGATTCTTTTTTTCTAAATTTATGAAAACACTCGATCAGGAAACAACCTTGGAGCCAACAGTGTCCAGATGTACAAGAGAACTGCTAGATTCTGTGAAATGGCAATCATACCCATATTGAATTTGCCGACAAGAGGATTGGCAGCCGTATGTTCACCTCCCTCATCAACTCCACCGTTAATCATGCCCCATCCAGTCAAACTGGCAGCAACCCAACAAGATATTAAAACAAGAACAACATTAAGTTTCCATAGACTTTTCATCCTTGAGTTAAAGTCATCTGTGACGTTTGTTGGATTTTCCATGACAAGGCCTTGAGTTGGACGTTCTGAATCTGCTAGAAAAGGTACATCGAGGTTGAGGTTATTGGGGTCGGGTCTAGCAGGATCGACTGAACTGAGAGACCGTGTGGCTTCAACGCTGCACGATATAATTAATGAAAATAAAGTAAGAAGGTGAATGAATCAATGAGATACAGAGGAAAGAAAGGCATCTCCAGGTGACGAAAGACGGACACGTACCCTTGTTCCGTGAGTCTTTCACTTGCGGTCCATGACCATCCGGTCCAAGCTAAACTAACCATGGTGAAGAACAATCCAACTGCAATACCCCAAACATCTTCTTCTCCGAGAGTTGGGTTGCAAACTCCATTAGGATTCTTACTCACAATCGAATAGCATAAAAAGACAGAATATGCCGAGAGACAAGCAGTCGTTAATAGACTACCTTCTTCACCAGTCAGCTGAACTCCAGCCATGACAAGAATTCCAATCCAAGTCAGAGTAATAAAAGCTGCATTTTCTCCACAACCCAAGAAATATTTGTAGAGTAGAGATATACCTGTAATACTTCCAATGAAGAGGAATACACTACATGCAACTATGGCGTGTAACCATTTCTTACCAGAGCCCCACTCCCTTGATTCCGCTAGATCCGCACGTTCCACCCATTCCTCATTCCAGTTGTACGCCACATCAATAAGGATAACTTGTTGAATCAAAATGAATATCATGGCAAAAATACGCACAAGAAGAAGGTACAGTCCCGTGTAAAATGAATTGTGAATAAACATACTGATAATGAGCAAGATAAGATATGCACCTATCTTTGCAGGCCATATTTCCTTGTTCAGAACGGGAGACATGTAAGTGGACACCGAACTAATCGCAAAGAACAGAAAGGCGCAGAAGGTAGGACGGTATACGGCTGCATTACCTACACACTGGAGGAGTAAATCCCTTCTACCATCATCTGAATTAGAATATTGCTCGCATCCGTCGATCCATGCAGTTTTCAATGCTTTTCCCATTCCAGGAATGGACTGAAAGTGTGTATATATATGTATGTGTGTAGGAGGATTAGAATATTTAAAAAGTATGGTGCGCAAACAACCACACAGAAACTACATAAAACTGCAAAAACTCACCTGATATATTTTCCACCATCGATTTTCACGAATAATCATGGGAGCAAGAGTATATTGGAATAACAGGGCAAAGGCGACACTAATGGAAAGGAGAAGGACGGATCTCTTACGTCCAGTTGAGTATGGGCTGTGGCTTCCAAGGCATGTGTTTAATATTGACGTAGTGGTGTTGCAGCAGCAATATGCCATACCCATCTGAATCATGGAATAGATGGCACCCATTTTGTGTTTCTTTTCAAAGAGGAAGGGAGATGAGATGAATGGTGTTTGATTGAATTGTGTTGATTCTTTGTTAAAGTTAAGACGTTGTTCTTCTTGTGTTTTTGTTCTCAATTTTTCCATTTTTGATTCAAAATACAAGTTACTGATCAATCGGATTTCTCCTCATTTTACTGACACCGAGGGTTTCCAACGACAATTAACGACATTTTACTTTTCAGCTCCTCACTATTTCTTATTTCTGTAGACTACGAGTACTCTAGAGTAGAAGTAATACATTTCACATTTCACAGTCATCTCAGATCAAAAGCAGGATCTGGTTCTGTGCCAGATTTACATGAAAGCAATAATCATGATCGCAACAAATACTACTCAACTTTTGGCTCTCTTGTCGATTTCGTCCTTACTGTTCTCATGGAAAGTAAACGCGACACCGTCGCATGCAATTTTTTCAAGAAGATATTCAAAACATCAAAATGAAATCAGAAAAGTTCAATTGACCTCACAAAGTAATTATCAAGGCAATGATTATCAAGGATACTATCAATATCGACACAGTTACCCTATTTTTATGGCTCATAAAGAAATGGTAGAAGCATCTTTACCAGATACCATCTCCTCTGCAACTCCGATGGTTCAAGAGGAAGAAAGCACATCTTTATGGCCACCATGGCCCTTCTCATTACTATCTCGTCGACGACGCACCAATACTTCCACAATATCATCAAAATCAGGTATATCCCTTTCAAACCAATCTGGAATCGGTTTGTTTTTTGCATACCTCAGAGAAAAGGGAAAGGTTAGTTTTCATCAAATCTCCATGATGGGCAGTGCTGTATCCTTTCATTTACCTCCAGCTGGACCACCCCTTATTTTACTTGGGATTTTACCATCTGTTCCAACAATAACTGTAATGGATGGTGCAACGAATCTTCCAAATCCAGTGAGCAAATCCATGTTACAACGACTTCATTCTTTATCTCGTAAGTTTGCTCTTGCGTCATTGGGAGTGACGGTTCTGTCATGGGCAGAGTATGAAGTTCGGAAGAAGAAGCGGTTAACTCCACTTCCTCTTGTTTATAGAGATATAAGAAATGTAATTCTTCCGCCATTTCTACCAGAAAAAAGTGATGATATCTTTGAAATGAGCCCATCCGATTTTGAGGAAGAGGAAGAGCAAGTCATGGAAAAGTTGAATGCATCTGATTTCTTTCAGGATGGTAAAATCGATTTTCCTAATCTAACAAAGAATCTATCGAATGTTTATAAGACTCATAATCCAGACACTTTGTTGAGTAGTTGGAGAAAAATAAGGATGATGAAGCAAAGGGATGAATATGAATTAAAGAGGCGAAAGATTCTTGATGAACTGTTGGTCTTGCAGCAACTGAAAAAAGAACGTAATCGAAGATGGGAGGCAAAGAAGAAGTCTATTTTAGAAAATATCAACAACGGAATCGGGAGTATCAATAATAGTGGCAACAATGGTAAAAAACAAATAGCTGAAAAGCCGATTGGGTATGCCTTAGTCACTGGTGCCAGTCAAGGTATAGGCCGGGCATTAGCTGTTGAATTGGCTAGATGGGAAATTCCATTGATTCTTGTTGCTCGTGATTTGGATAAACTGAACAATTTATCACAGGAAATTCGGGCTGCCTACGGAGTGGAATGCTGTGTGATCCAAGCTGATTTGTCACTACCTAATGTTGCTAAGAAACTGTACGAAACAACAAAGAAAGCAGGGATGAATGTCGATATTTTAGTCAACAATGCTGGGGTATGCAAAGTAGGCGATGTGATAAATTCAAGTGAAGAAGACTTGAATCAAATGATCAATGTTAATGTTGGTTCTGCCACTACTCTAGGTTATTTGTATGGTCAGGACATGATGAAGCAACGACGTGGACGAATACTTTTTGTTTCATCTGTAGTAGGATCTGCACCTGGCGGTCCAGGTGTTGCTACGTACTCAGCTACGAAAGCTTTTGAAAAGTCACTAGCACTATCCATGGGTATAGAAATGGAAAAATATGGGGTGGGTGTCACTTGTCTCATGCCAGGAGCTGTAAAAGGCACGGCGTTCGCATGTCGGAGTAATGCCTCAGAGGCAATTTGTTGGAAGTTTCCAATGTACCCCATGACTGCGCAGGATGTAGCGTCACGAGGCATCAACGCTCTGTTGGCCGGGAACTCTGAAGTCATACCAGGATGGCATAATCGTTTTTTCCTTCGAGTCTTGTCTCCATTGTTGCCACAACGGACTACTACAAAACTTGTTGGTTTTTCCTTCAGCCCTTTGAAGTTAGGATTACCATGGGCTCAAGAGGAAGTGATAGAGGTGGATACTACAAATTCAGAAGGTTGGTTTCCCCGAGCGCCACCTCCTATTCTTCAACTTCTTGAAGATAAAAGTCAGATTTCCAATGATAAAATGAACAAAGGTATTATTGTGGATACAAGCAACACAAGCAATGACCAGCAAGATGTTCAAGTCGAAGAGACTGTTACAAATGACGACAAAACCGTTATAGAACCTGCAGAGACTGAGAAAAATGAAAATTTGAATAATGATAGTGTATGGGACAGTGCGGATAAGATATAGTTTCGCATCTCTCTAAAGAACATAGATATGTACAAAAAATGACAAATCTTTCTTTTTCGAATACCAGTAGATGACATTCCATTACTAAGTAGAATGATTTCTTACTTTTGTGATGAAAGTCATAAATTCATTGTTATTGTTGATGTTCATGAATTACTTTAATTATATGAATCTTTAGATGATTCCTGTTTCGTCTTCTGTTTCCTGTTTCGTCTTCTATTTTGTTTCCTGTTTCGTCATCTCTATTCGTATTTTCTATTTTCAATCTTCCGACTCATAACCGGATGCATTCTCGTAGAAAAATGTTCTTCTTCCTTCTTTTGGAAGGACGGTGCATATACATGGATTCATTCCATAAATTGCAATGTTAGCATTCAAGACTGTAGCTAACTCATTTAT